>Ga0155956_1156_pt1 | contig 22211 bp, 23 predicted proteins | sample RifCSPlowO2_02_FD_107610 | JGI IMG/M metagenome (GOLD analysis project Ga0155956, IMG submission 107610) | Betaproteobacteria bacterium RIFCSPLOWO2_02_FULL_62_17 | reverse complement strand
TCGCCGGCTATGCACTCGCGTGCGACGATCCTGCTTTGCTCCGCGCACGACTCGAGGCGCTCGGCGGCACGGTGCGCCAGATCTGCGGCGGCGTCTGGGGCAGCCTCCTTCCCGCGGCGCTCGGCGGGGCCTGGTTGTTCGGCACGCGCGAGGCGTTGGCGGGCTTTCTGCAGAGTCCTGACATTCCACCGAGGGGGCGGCCGGTGTGCGAATTCAAGCTTGTTCGCACGGCGGAGTTGGACGAATTCGGAGCAATCCTGGGACGAAACGGCTGGCGCTCCGAGGATTTCACGGTCTCGGAAGACGTGCTCGACCCGGCCACCGCGGAAGTGGAGGCGAAAGTGGGCGAAGTGATCGTGGTGTGCGTGCGCACACACGCGGTTCAGCAGTACCCGGTCGGCCGCGGGACGAGCTGGGTCAGCGGTTTCGACGAGGACTTGCGCGCCGGGAAGTTCGGCAGGCCCTGATTGGCTAGAATGCGAATCGTCGCCCGACCCTATCGAACCAACGGCGAAACATTCCCCATAGGAGATTGCACATGTCCATCGTCCGGCTCATTTTCGTGAAGGTCAAATCCGAAGACGCATCCGCCGCGGAGCGCATCTGGAAAGAGGACTGCGCGCCGCTGATGATCAAACAAAAGGGCTGCCTGTCCGAGGAACTGCTCAAGTCGACCGAAGTGCCCGGCGAATTCATCTCGTACGCCGAGTGGGACAGCCAAGCGAGCATCGACCGTTATCGCGCCAGCGCAGACCACGCGCTGATCAAGCAGCACGCCGGCGGGCTGAGGATCAAGGGACCGCCGCTCGTCAAGTGCTATCGGCTGGTATGACGAGATCGCGGCAGCCGTTAGCCGCCGGAGCGAAGCGATAACGCGAGATCCTGGGCTAGCCCAGAATCTCGCCGATGTGCCGATGAAATCCGTGGGGCACACCGCAAGCAGAACCGACGCGAGCCGGGGCGCACTCGCGAGCTTCCGCTTCTACGAGGAGCTGAACGACTTCCTGCCGCAGGAACGGCGCAAGCGCGAGTTCGAGTACCGCTGCGCGCGGGCGGCCACGGTGAAGAACGCGGTCGAGGCGCTGGGCGTCCCGCACACCGAGGTCGAGCTGATCCTTGCGAATGGCGAGCCGGTGGACTTCTCCTACCTGGTGCGCGAGGGCGATCGCATCAGCGTCTACCCGAAGTTCGAGGCCTTCGACATCGCGCCGCTGGTGCGCTTGCGCGAGCGGCCGCTACGCGAGTTGCGCTTCGTTGCCGACGCCCACCTGGGAGGGCTGGCGCGGTTTTTGCGCATGCTCGGTTTCGATACCCTGTTTCGAAACGACATCGCCGATGCCGAGATCCTCGCCTTGAGCTCGGGCGAGCGGCGGGTGGTGCTCACGCGCGACCGCGAGCTGCTCAAGTGCCGCTCTATCACCCACGGCTGCTATGTGCATGCGCTGGTGCCGCGCGAACAGCTGCGCGAGGTGGTCGAGCGGCTGCAGCTCGCATCGAGCGCGCGGCCGTTCAGCTTGTGCCTGCATTGCAACCTGCCGCTCGCAGGCGTCGGGAAGGAGGCTGTCGTGCATCGCCTGCCCCCCAACGTGGCCGCGACTTACCGGCGCTTCCATTGGTGCCGCGGCTGCGACCGCGTGTATTGGGAGGGCTCGCACTGGCAGCGCATGCGCGAGATGCTCGATGGGGTGCTTTAGGCAGGCATCCTTCACATTGCCCGGGCGTTCGCGTCAAGCTTCTTTCGACGCCTTGAAGGCGCGATCTGCCTTGGCGCCGAAGTAGAAGTCGCTTTCGGTCAATCCGCTGATCTTGTGCGTCCAGATTTCCACGCTGCACCTGCCCCAGGCGATGTGGAGATCCGGGTGGTGGCCCTCGCCTTCGGCGACTTCGGCCACCTTGTTGGCAAAAGCCATGGCCTGAGCGAAGTTCTTGAAGGCATACGTGCGCTCGAGGTGGCCGTCCGCGTTCAGGCGCCACCCCTCGTCCAGCTGCCGCAGCAGATCTTCCGCGCGGTTTTTCGCCATGGGTGGAACTCCACCGCGGCACGGGACGCATTTTTGATCGGCAAGGCTCATACGCGTTCCTCCTGGAAGTCGGTCCGGGTTCAACGGTGCTCAGCACCCCGGCAGACAGTCGATGCCCAGCCTCTCCGCGGCCTTGGCCCGCGCGGCAGTGGCGATCTCAAGAACTCTTCCCACGACTTCCCTGGACCGCGCCTGTGACTCCGGACCGGTCGCGTACTTCTCGAGAAGCTGCCGACCGAGCCTTTGGTGCCGCTGCTCGTCGGGCTGAATGTATTCGCGGTAGATGCGTACGGTTTCGGCGTCGCCACGCTGGCTGCAGAACGCCATGAAGTTCTCGTTGACCGCATAGGCGATGGACTCCAGTGTATAAAGCCCGCCGGCCACCCGCTCGACGGTGGTCGAAAGGCCGCGCAGGTAGTCGAAGAGCGGATTTGCCCCCGGCGGCTGAAATCCTCCAAGGTCGACGCCGAGAGCCACGAGCCGGTCGGCCACGAGCTGGAAATGCCCGGCCTCGTCCCCGGCCTGTCGGGCGAAGGCGATTTTCACGTCCACCTCGGGCGTGGTCGGCGTCCACGCCGCAGCCAGCTCGGCTACGTTGATCTCATTGGCGAGCGCGACCCGAAGCAGCGCAATCGCATCGCCCGACGCAGGGCCCAGCAGTGAGGTCTGACCCGCTCCGACGATGGGAGCAAGGCGCTCGGCCTTGAACGCGTCCAGTTCCTGAAGGAAAGAGCCAGCAGTCACGAGGATCCTCCTGTGCACCGGCCGGACAAGCGCGGGCGGCTTTCTCGACCGATGACGAGGCCGGGAAACATACCCGGGCGGGCCGCAAGGTAAAAGTTAGCACAAATGCTCCGGTGTTGTACACATCAACATGTCACTGGAGCCGCGGCTACCGCTGCGTGATAGTCATTCCCGAGACCCAGTCACCGGAGAAGATGGATCTGTTGCGCACGCTGGGCGCGGACCTGCGCACCGTGCCGGCGGTGCCGTACCGCGACCCCAACAACGACGTCAAGCTCGCCGGTCGTCTCGCCCAGGAACTGCCGAACGCGGTCTGGGCTAACCAGTTCGACAACGTGGTCAATCGCCATGCGCACTATGCGACAACCGGGACGGAGATCTGGCGGCAGACTGACGGATAGGTAGACGCGTTTGTTTGCTCCACCGGCACCGGCGGCACCCTCGCCGGTGTGGCGCGTTTCCTCAAGGAACGCAATCCGACGGTACGGATCGTACTTGCCGATCCGCACGGCAGCGGGCTCTACAGCTACGTGAAAACCGGCGAAATTCAGGTGCGGGGCAGCTCAATCCCTGAGGGGATCGGCTCCAGCCGCGTGACCGCCAACCTGGAAGGCACGCCGATCGACGATGCGCTAAGCATCGACGATCAGACCTGCGTTTCAATGGTCTACCGCCTGCTGCGCGAAGAGGGGCTGTTCGTCGGCGGTTCCAGCGGCATCAACGTCGCCGCGGCGGTGCAGTTGGCACTCGAGATGGGGTCGGGTCACCGGATTGTGACGTTGCTGTGCGACCGCGGCTCGCTCTACCAGGCACGGCTTTTCAATCCCGAGTGGCTCAAGAGCAAGGGGCTTGCGGCGAGCTAATGTCCGGGAAACCGTTTCACGGCGTCATCGTCGTACCAGCGCGCTACATGGGTGCGCTGAACTCCATGTGCCGCGCGCCTTCAAGCAGGCCGACGAAATCGCGCGTCTTCAGGTACACGTGCGTCTCATGGTCGCCCGCCTCGAAATAGAGATCGGGTCGAGTCATCAGACTATCGTCCCAGATGGTTTCCATGCCGTAGGCATTGCCGATCGGCGGGACGGCACCGAGGTCGCAGTCGCCGAAGCGCTCGCGCAGTTCCACTTCATCCGCGAGCCGCAACATGCGCCCGATGCAATTGCGCAACTCGCCGAGATTCACCCTGCGGGACGCAGGCAGCACCGCCATCAGGTATCGGTCATTCTCGTCCTCAAGAACGACCGCCTTCACGAGGCAGCCGGGCGCCAGTTCCATCGACCGGGCGGACTGCAGGCTGCTCCTGGTATGGGGGTGCGCCACGAGGTCGAAGGGAACCGGGTGCGCGGTGAGATAGTTAGCAAGCTTCATTGCCATGCCCATATCAACCTCCTGGACGGTGAAATGAGTGCAAGACCCATCATAGGCGCGCAATCAGGAAAGGTCCAGCACAGGCTGCAGCCCGATCAAGTCCCCCATGCGCGGCGCCTTCGCCCCGCATATGCGCTCCAAGTGCCCCCAGCCGGCGGCCGGGTTCGGATTCAATGGCCGGTGACGTGGTCATGCCACCAATTGCCGATTTCCTTGTCAAGCGACAATGCCCAAGCTGCGAACACCGCAGCCAGTACTCCGATCAGCATTGTGTTCACCGCCGCGTGGAAATTAGACGTGAAACCGAGCACGAATGGCGAGAGCACGAGCCACAGGCCCGAGATCATGTTGATCCACTCCTTCGCGCTTACGGTTCCGCCCAGAACGAGCAGCGAAAAGACGGCCAATACCAATCCGAAGATGACCGCATTCATCATCGCCGGCTGCTGCTCCGCAAAGCCAAGCGCCCACGGGGACACGGCAAGCCAAATGCCGAGCGCGACGTTGGTCCAGTCCTGCCATTTCATTGAAGCAATCATGGTCTTTCCTCCATTGCGTATGCAACGCATACAGGTGAATATTAGACAGCGCGCCTCGTCTCTTGTTCCGTGACCCTGCCCTCCGAACCTTGGTTCAAGGGGGGAGTCTTAACAATATGGGACAACGAGGCACAAATGAACCGCGCATGGGTTGGCATCAGTCGCATGGCTGGAAGCGCCACGATGGTGGCAGGGCTGGCGCTCGCCCTGTTCGCCGCCCCTTGCGCGCTCGCGCAGCCGAACTTCGAAGGCGAGCCCGTTGTGCTTGCCGCCGTCCCCGAGTTCGACGATCCGCTCTGGGCACGCACCGTGCTGCTCGCCGCCCCGATGTCTTTTGGCGGGCACGTGGGACTGATCCTCAACCGGCCCACACGCTTTTCGCTCTCGGCTGTTTTCCCGCAGCACGACCTGTCGAAGCTAGTGCATGATCGGATCTACTTCGGCGGACCCGTCTCCGCCGGAGTGATTGTCGCGCTTCTGCCGCGGGTCGAGGCGCCTGGCGCTGGAGGCGTGCTGCTCGGCGTGCGGCTGTACCTCGCTTATGGGGCGAAGCTGATCGACCGCATCATCGAACAAACGCCGAATGATGCGCGCTATTTTACGGGCCTGGTGATCTGGCTGCCCGGCGAGCTTCGCGTCGAAATCGACCGCGGCTTCTGGACGCTGCATCCGGCTGACACCACCACGCTTTTCCGCAGGGATACCGACCGGCTGTGGCCGGAATTGGCCCGTCCGGCGCACGGCCTGAGAACCTGGGCGCCCACATTCGGCTCACGCGCGCGCGAATATGCTGGTACTGCCACTGCACGCCGCGTTGCCGGTTCCGGGATGGTCCGAAGTCGCGTCTCTCAAACCGCCAGTACCCGATCGGCGATCACGCCGGCGAGGAAGCGTCCCGCCTCGCCGCCGGTCACCGCGCAGTGGTCGAAGGTAAGACTGAGCGGCATGACCCGATGCATCGCCGCTACACTGAAGACCGCAACGACCTAGTCCTTAATGCGCCCTGCTGGAACGCACCCTCACGGTCAATACCGCGGCGGTCGGGGGAAACGCCGCGCTGCTCAGCCTGGGCGAGAACTAAAGCAGGGGATGCAACGCCGCGGAGGCTCGATCCCTGCCTGCCGCATCCGCATCGGCCCTCGTGCCCGGCGCCGTCGCGGGCGGCTCGGCCAGTAGCGGCCGCAGGATTGGCTCCAGTTGCCGCAGCATCTGCACCGGCAGGGCCGAGGTGAAATCGTACCCGGCCGCCAGTTCGCCGGCGACGTATGCGGTGACGGTGCCGAAGTAGCGCTCGCCGATGAAGAACGCGAAGGTCGCCGCCCGATTGACGACCCGCGAAGACATTAACTGCCCGCCCCGGTTGTATACCTCGTAGCGATGATCGCCGGTGCCGGTCTTGCCCCCCAGGGGCAGAGGATCGCCCGATGCACTCCGGTAGACGCCCTTCAAGCGCCGCGCCGTGCCGCCCTCGACCACCCGCAGCAGCGCCCGGCGCAACACCTCGGCGACTTCGGCTTGCATCACGCGCACCCCGTCGCCGGCTTCCCGCGCGAGCAGCGTCTCGAACGGCGTATCGGCGGCGAAGTGAAGCGCCGCTATGCGCACCTGCGGCCGGCGCACGCCGCCGTTCACCACGATCCCGACGAGCGCGGCCAGACTCGATGGCCGGTCCGCGGATGCGCCAATCGCACTGGCCAACGACGGCACCAAACGCTCGAAGGGATAGCCCAGCCGCCGCCAGCTCGCAGCGATGCGTTCGAATGCCGCTGCTTCCAGGGCGATACCGATGCGCAGATCCTGCGCCTGATGCAACTTGCTGTTGAACAACCACCGATATGCCGCCTGGCGTTCGGCGGCGCTCGCCGCCACCGCCTCGGCGAAGTCCGCTTGCGGGCGGGTTTTCCGGTAAGCCACCAGCCACAATTCGAGCGGATGCACGCGCGCCAGATAGGCGCGGTCGGCAAGGTCGAAGCGATCAGCGGCAGAGGCGGCATACAGGCGCTTCAGACTCGCCTCGTCGCCTACGCGCAGGAACAGGGCGCCGCGCATGAAAGCGGCAAACGCGGCGTAATCGCCCTCCGGCTCGACAATATGAAAAACGATGGCCAGCCGGCGCGGTTCTGGCCGCACCGACGCGGCCAGCGCCGGTAGCAGCTCGTCCGGAGCGCGGCCGCGGTATTTGTGCCAGAACTGCCGCAGGAATTGCTGGCTCTCCAGGTCGGCGAAGCGCAGAAGCCAGTGGCGCCGCGCGCCCGCATCACCTTCCCGCAACCCGAGGCCGGGTGCGTCGGCCGCTTCGTAAGCATGGTAGTGGACCAGATCTCGCATCAGCCGGATGAACGCGAGATTGATCGACTGCTCGAGCGCTTCGGCGACCGTTGGCACGCGCGCATCGTCCTCGCGCCTGAAATTCGCGAAACGGTGCTCGCCGCCGCCGGTAAAGAAGGTCTCGGCAGGACTGGCCGAATAGCGCCGCTGCAGGGCCGCATCCAGCATGCGCGGCAAGCTGCGCTCAGCGCTGGCCGCCAAATGGGAGACCGCCCAGCGGCTGAGACGGTCTTCGCTGTGCAGCGCCATGCCGGCGAGTGCTTCGCGCGGCAACCCGGCATAGCGGGCGTGCAACTCCGCGACCGCCTCCAGGTAGGTGACGAGGGTTCTGAGCTTCGCGCTGGAGCCCAGATCGAGTTTCACACCGACGTTGATATCGAAGGGCTGGTCGAGGTTGTCGGCCTGCACGCGCAGCAGGTTGCCCATGGGAGAGGCCTCGTACAGCGTGAAGCTGAAGCGCACCTGCCGGGGATCCCCGCGCGCAAGCAGGCGTGATGCCGTGAACCCGCCTCGGCGTAAGGTCGATTCGTCGGCCAGGCCGGAGAGGAAGGCGGTGACAGCGGACTGAGCCGGACCGTCCAGTGTCGAGTGGGCATCAAGATCATGGTGGTCGAGGGTATAGAGATTGTCGAGGCCGAGCAGTCCGGCCAGCGACACGCGTGCGGCGTTCACCCCCTTCTTCAGAACGAAGGAGGCCGGCGGCGGACTCGCAGGCGTCGAGCGCAGATCGAGCGGCGCTGCCAGCGCTGCATCCCTCAGCAGGGGCGAGATCACACCGTCGCGCGCGAGGATGCGCAGGTAACTTTCGGTGAGGGCGGCAAGCCGATCGCGCTTTTCGCCGAGAAGCTCCGAGGGGCGGCGCTGCGCGATGATGAGCGAAAGCGTTTCCTTGAAGGCCTGGGCGAACGACGCCGGATCCGCGTCGCCGCCGGCGAGGAGCCGGTTCGCCCCGTCGAAGTCGCGGCCGTACCAGGCCCACAGGCCGTCGCCCAAACCGATGACTTCGCCGTGGCCGGGCACGCTGCCCAGCGGCACCGAGTTGACAAAATCGACAACAATGCGCCGGCGCGCCGCCAGGGTCTGCTCGCCGTCGAGGTAGGAACGCAGCGACGCGGACAGCATCTGGCGCAGCTTCTCGGCGGCGTCGCGCGTACGGCCCTCGGGGGAGTGCCGGTATTTTTCGATCTGGGTGGCGAGCGTGCTGCCCCCGGGTCGGGGCGCGGCGCTGTCGAGGCTGCGCGCCGCCTGACCCATCAGGGCCCGCGCCAACCGGTCCCACTCCACGGCCGGGTTGCGCAGGGGGCGCCCGTCGTCGAGCAACTCGCGATTCTCCACGTAGAGCAGTGTCGATACCAGCACCGGCGGGATTGATTCGAACGCCGCGTAGTGCCGCTCAGGGTAGCGACGCTGGTATAGCGGCTCGCCGCGGCGATCGAGCAGTCTCAGGCCAGCCTGCGACTTTTCGCGGTAGATGGGGTTCAGCCCGAGGCGGGCGAGCCCATTAAAAAGCAAGGACTGGCGTGCCTGGCCCTGGATGCGATAACCGGAGGAAGCCAGGCGCGGCAGCGCATCGTTCATCCGGCTGTAGCCCATGCGGATGTCATAGGGTCCCGATTGCGGCAGCCAAAGATCTGGATTGGCGCCGGGCTCGACGCGAAACGACAGGCCCTGGGCTACGCCCGCGAACAGGCGCGCCTGTAGTTCCGAGTAATACATTTCAGTCCACGCCCAGACCGCGGCGGCAGCGAGCACAGCGCCCGCCACGCGCCAGGTGCCGGCGTGGCGCCAAGCGCGAATGCTTGCTCCTGTGCGCTTCCCGGGCCGATCGCCGGTGCGCCTACTGCGGGTATCCATGCGGACCGCCCCTCCTGGGCGGAAACCAGACATCCACACGTTTGACCGGACAAGCGGCAAAAAATTTCTCGCCGGCAGCGGTAAATGTCGCGTTCCGGCTCATGGCAGCCGTGTTCACGACCCTGCAGTGGAGGATGCAAGCCGGATACCCGTGACATCGTCAGGGGCATGGGAGCATCGCAGCGACACAGTCCAGCCCGTGTGCATGGCACTCGAAGCGCGCGCAAAACCGTTTCGCTGCAAGGGTATCGGCGTCGCGGCCACCCGGAACGAAAAGGCGTTCGTCGCGGTCTAAACTAAATGATAGGAGTAAGCGATGTTCCTTCGACGCACACTGCGCATTCTGCTCGTCGCCGCGCTGTTGCTGTTCCCAGTGCGAGTGGTGATGGGAAGCGACGCGCCGGATATCTCGCAGCCGGTGATACTGGTCGCGAAGCGCGAACTCAGAGGCAGCTTGTTTGCCGCGACAGTCCTCGTCGTTCGGCCGATCGAGAATCGCGGGCACATTGGATTCATCGTCAACTTTCCCACCCGCACGACGCTGAGTGAGATTTTCCCCGGGCACGAGCCATCGAAGCAGATCGCCGAACCGGTCTATTTTGGGGGGACCTTCGCCACAAACCAGCTCTTCGCGATCGTCGAACGCGAGAAGAACCCTGGCGGCCTTTCCATTGCGCTCACCGACCGGTTGTTTGCGGTGTTCGATGCCCCCACGCTGGACCGCATCATCGAGCACGAGTCCGCGCACGCGCGCTTTTATTTCGGCATTTGCACATGGCGGTCCGGGCAGCTCGCCGCGGAAATCGCGGGCGGCTACTGGTACGTACTAGAACCGCGCGCCGACATTGTGCTTCGCAAGTCGACGCAGGACCTCTGGTACGAACTGGTCAACCGTTTGGAAACAGCGATGCGAATGATCTGACGGCGATGGGCCATCGCCTGCTGCATTCGGTGCCACCCAGCAACCGATATCGCTGCCGATTGCGCCGCCACCCCATATCTTCGCGCTCATCGAGAGACGATATCGCGCCGCACGCGGCTCGCGCATCTGCGTGGATCGCGCCGTTCAGCGCGCGGCCACCGCGAAGCCGTCGGCCGCTTGACCGGTTCCTTGCTCAGTGGCCGGCAACGTGGTCATGCCACCACCTGTCGATCTCCTTGTCCAGGGACATCGCCCAGGCGGCCAGCATCGCCGCAAGAGCTCCAATCAGCATGCTGTTCGCCGCGGCGTGAAATTGCGTGGTGAACCCCAGGGCGAACGGCGCCAGTACCAGCCACAGGCCGCAGAGCATGTTGACCCATTCTTCCCAAATGGCGCGGACCTGCAGCTCCATCAGCGAGAACACCATCAGCGCGAGTCCAAACGCCACCGCGTTCAGGGTCGCGGCCCCGTGCTCAGAGTAGCCGAGCGTCCAGGGAGACGACCAAAGCCAAAGACCAAGCAGAAAGTTGGTCCAGTCCTGCCATATCATCGATGCAAACGTGGTCATTCCTCCTCTGCGCATGCGTTCAATGCACTTACCCGGTTGGACAGCCGCTGCCGGATTTGGTTCGGCTGCCCTCTTTAGAGCCAGTCGGGGACGGGCAGGCCCCGATCGCGCAGAAAGCCGGCGTTGAACAGTTTCGAGCTGTAGCGCGCGCCCGAATCCGCCAGGATGGTCACTACGGTGTGTCCCGGCCCGAGATCGCCGGCCAGACGGATTGCGCCGGCAACATTAATCCCGCTGGAGCCGCCGAGGCATAGACCTTCGTCGCGAAGCAACCCAAAAATCACCGGGAGCGCCTCTGCGTCCGGGATCTGGTAGGCGTCGTCCACCGGCGCGCCCTCGATATTGCGTGTGACTCTGGAGAGGCCTATACCCTCCGTGATCGAGGTGCCTTCACTCTTCAGTTCGCCGTGCTTGATCCAGTGGTACATGGCCGCGCCCATGGGGTCGGCCGCGGCGGTGCGGATGGCGCCGCGGCGCTCCTTCAGAAATTGACTGACGCCGGCGAGCGTGCCCCCAGTGCCGATCGCGCATACGAACCCGTCCACTGTGCCGTTGGTCTGCTCCCAGATTTCGGGACCGGTGCCGCGATAGTGAGCGTTACGGTTAGCGGTGTTGTCCCACTGGTTGGCCCAGAGCACGCCCCGCGGCTCCTGCGCGGCGCGTTCCCGCGCCAGACGCTCCGAGACGCGCACATAGTTGTTTGGATCCTGGTAGGGCACCGCGTGCACCTCCATCAGTTCGGCGCCGCACAGCCGCAGCATGTCCTTCTTTTCCTTGCTTTGCGTCTCGGGAATTACGATCAGGGTGCGATAGCCGCGCGAGTTTCCCACCAACGCGAGGCCGATACCCGTGTTGCCGGCCGTGCCCTCGACGATAAGCCCGCCGGGCCGGAGCGCGCCGCGCTGCTCGGCGTCCCGAATGATGTAAAGCGCTGCGCGGTCTTTCACCGAGCCGCCCGGATTGAGAAATTCCGCCTTGCCGAGGATGGTGCAGCCGGTCAGCTCCGACGCCCGGCGCAGGCGGATGAGCGGCGTATTGCCGATCGCGCCGCTGAAGCCGTTGCTGATATTCACGGTTGTCCTCAGGGTCAATAAGCGTTGTGAGAAATCGGGTGGGAGATCCCCGGGTTCATGGCCGGTCCGGATCGAAATTCTTTTTCAATTCCTGCCAGCACAGGTAGTAATCGGGCTGCAGCACGCTCGTCTCCAGTGCGCCGGGCAGGGCCTCGGTGGCAAATTCGTTGCCGAACGCGGACTGGTATGGGAGCGCCGCCGCGGAGATTGACAGGCGTTCGGCTGGTCTGGCGCGTTCCTTTACTTTCATGCGAGTTCTGCTGATCGGTGTGATTACCTGCACCCTGTCATCGGCCGCGGCGGCGGCTTGCCGCCCTGGGCGAGCGCGGGGATAGGTGTCATATGCCACCGTCGGCGCGCAGTCCGGTGTTCGGTACCACCTGAACTGCGCGGTCATCCCATAGTTCAACCATGCCGTAGTCCTTCATGTTGGTCACCGCCAGCCGCACGCCAATGTGCCGTTCGCACCAATCTTCAACTTCCCGGCGCGCGCGCGTCACATCACGCCGAGTCGCGTCGATATTCCAAGCACCTTCAGCAACGCGAGCTGTGAAAATGCGAACCTCAATTCCCCGTTTCAGCCATTCCCTCACCCGCGCTACCATCGGTTCTACAGGTTCTCCTATGCGGAGTTCGTCTACGCACCCGTTGTATTTGGCCAGCGTTCCGTCAAGATCAACTGCGATCCACTGTCTCATTTCTGTCCTTTCCGCACATCACGCCCAGCCAGTCAGTTGTGGCGGACGGCTTCGCCGCGGCACCATTTGGCGTTGGGGTTCAAACCAGTACATCGCCGGGGACTTCGGCATCTGGAGGAATTGCGGGCAGCATATTGAGCTTCGCATATAAGGGGGTGAAATCGGACCGAGTCTCCCGCAGCAGCTGCTCAAAGCTGTCAATGACGAAGTAATTCGCCTGATAGCTGTCTATGTTGTATTCGGTGCGCATGATGCGTATAAGGTCAAAGCGGATGCGGTGTGGCAGTTTGCTATCCACGCTGTATGCGAGTTCGCCGCTGGAGGAAAGCAGGCCCGCTCCATAGGCGCGCAGGTTCTCCCCGGCGCGTATCAGGCCGAATTCGATGCTGTACCAGTACAGCCGGGCGAGGAAACCCAGCGCATCCAGCTGCAGCGCCTTCAGACCGCCAATCCCGTACTCCTGCAGATAGTCGGCATAGACCGGGTCAAACAGCAGTGGCACGTGGCCGAAGATATCGTGAAACACGTCGGGCTCGACGATGTAGTCAGCCTCTTCGGGTTTGCGCAGCCACACGGTCACCGGCAAGCGACGCTTGGCGAGATGCTTGAAAAACACGTCGTCCGGGATTAATCCAGGCACCGCCACCAATTCCCAGCGCGTGGCACGTCTGAGCCTGGCGGAGATCTGATTGAAGAGAGGAATGGCGCCACCGGCATCCAGCTGCGTCAGGCTATCCAGGAACTGCGTGCATGCATACTTCGGCACCTGCCGCGACTGCCGTTGGTACAAGTGCTTATAGAGCGTGTGCTCATCAGTCGTGTACGCAGACCAGTTCTGCTCGACAACGAAATCCGTGCCAGCGCGGCTGTAATTGCCGCGCAGCTTCCCGCTTTCCTTGGCTTGCCGGAACGAATCGGAGCGTGGACATGTCGCCGCCGCCTTCGCAAGCTTGACCGCCTCAAGGGGGGAGGGATAAAGCCGCGGTGCCTGCGTCAACATCGAAGGTCAGGCTCAGGCCACGGGCTTGAGCACGCCACGGCGCATCTGGTCGAGTTCCAGGGACTCGAACAGCGCCTTAAAGTTGCCCTCGCCGAAACCCTCGTCGCCCTTCCTCTGAATGATCTCGATGGGCCGTGGATGCGGGCGAAACTCTGTGCAAAGCTGCCGGGCTCGGCATTGATGATGAAATTGATGTCGCCTTGTTTGTACAGGGTCACGTCCTTGTGGCGGTGCTTCGCCGCCGCGATAAAACCCATCTGCCTGAATAGCGTGGCCAGCGCTTTCGGATGCGGCGCGGCATACTCGACGAATTCAAAACCGTCGGTTCCCATCGGGTTTTCCCAACGCGCTGCCATTGACGCTTCCTTCTATTTCCCGCCGAAAAATTATAGTCTGGTACAACAGATACGACTCTCAAATAAACCATAAGTTTGCTAAGGAATTGCTGAACAAGTATTGATTGGAAGCACGGTCGATAAGCGGTTCCCCCTTGAAGTGGCGAATTACCAGGTGGCATGGCGCCCCTGTTCAATATTTCCCCAAAAAATTAGGGACTACCATTCACATTGCCCATTATCAAACACGTCGCCGGAACTAAATGGGTCCCGATTTGTACTAAGGTATTAGAGGTGTGTCAGATGTTGCGACGCAACAGATGGTTCTGCCCCGTTTGTCAGCTTAGTTGAAATATTGCAGGGCTCGGTCAACGTCGGTAATCACAGCGGCGTTAATGAATAATAAGATGACGCGACAGGAGGGCTGAACATGGAAGCCAAACCTGGGGAAGTTATCTCTGCACTTCACGAAACGCAGCCACGCCGCACAGGCGAGGATGGCGCGGGTTTCGCCAGCGACAAGCGCGGCGTGGTTTTGACCAGGGCACGTGCGCGCTACGAAGACCAGCGTGAAGAGGAATACTCGCTGGATGAGTATCTCGATCTGTGCCGCCACAATCCTGGCGCCTACGCGACCGCGGCCGAACGTCTGTTGATGGCAATCGGCGAGCCCGAACTGCTCGACACCCGCAAGGACCCGCGCTTATCGCGCATTTTCTCCAACAAGGTCATCAGGATCTATCCCGCCTTCCGCGACTTTTACGGGATGGAGGACACGATCGAACAGATCGTGGCATTCTTCAAATACGCCGCGCAGGCGCTCGAGGAGCGCAAACAGATTCTATATCTGCTCGGTCCGCCCGGTGGCGGAAAAAGCTCGCTCGCCGAAAAACTGAAACAACTGATGGAGTGCAAGCCTTTCTACTGTCTGAAGGGCTCGCCGTTGAATGAGACGCCACTTGCTCTATTTTCGACGCAGGAGGACGGCGCGGCGCTGGAGGACGAATTCGGCATCCCGCGCCGCCACCTCAATTCAGTCCTGTCGCCGTGGGCGCTCAAGCGATTGCGCGAATACGGGGGTGATATCACCCGATTTCGTGTTTTGAAGCGGTATCCATCGGTACTGGCGCAGATCGCGATCTGCAAGACAGAGCCCGGAGACGAGAATAATCAGGATATCTCGGCGCTAACCGGCAAGGTCGACATTCGCAAGCTCGAGCAGTTCGCGCAGGACGACGCGGATGCCTACAGTTATTCGGGCGGACTGTGCCGCGCGAACCAGGGGCTGCTCGAATTCGTGGAAATGTTCAAAGCGCCGATCAAGGTGCTGCATCCTCTGCTCACCGCGACTCAGGAGGGCAATTACAAGGGTACCGAGGGCTTCGGCGCGATTCCGTTTGACGGCATCATCCTTGCTCACTCGAACGAGTCGGAATGGCTGGCGTTCAAGAACAACCGCAACAACGAAGCGTTTCTCGACCGGATCTACATTGTCAAGGTGCCCTACTGCCTGCGTGTATCCGAGGAGATAAAGATTTACGAAAAACTGATCCAGAACAGTTCGCTGGGCGCAGCGCCTTGCGCCCCTGGCACGCACAAAATGATGGCGCAGTTTGCGGTGCTGACGCGCCTGAAGGAGCCCGAAAACTCCAGCATTTTCTCCAAGATGCGCATCTATGACGGCGAGAACCTGAAAGACGTCGATCCGAAGGCGAAATCCATCCAGGAGTATCGCGACTATGCCGGCGTGGACGAAGCCATGAACGGGCTTTCCACCCGATTCGCCTTCAAGGTGCTGTCGAAAGTTTTCAACTTCGAGCATAACGAGGTGGCCGCCAATCCGGTGCACCTGCTATATGTGCTCGAACAGCAAATCGAGCGCGAGCAATTCGCCGCGGATACCGAGAAGAAGTATCTCGCTTACCTGAAGGAGTACCTGTCGGCACCCTACGCCGATTTCATCGGCAAGGAGATTCAGACCGCCTACCTCGAGGCGTATTCCGAATACGGGCAGAACATTTTCGACCGCTATGTCACTTTCGCCGATCTGTGGATCCAGGATCAGGAATTCCGCGACCCGAATACCGGCGAAATCCTTGACCGCAGCCAGCTCAACGACGAACTGGAGAAGATCGAAAAGCCCGCCGGAATCGTCAACGCCAAGGATTTCCGGCACGAGATCGTGAACTTCGTGCTGCGCGCGCGCGCGGCCACCGGCGGGCGCAATGCCTCCTGGACCAGCTATGAGAAGCTGCGCACAGTGATCGAGAAGAAAATCTTCTCCAGTACGGAGGATCTGCTCCCGGTCATTTCGTTTAACGCCAAAGCCTCGTCGGAGGAGCGGCAAAAACACCAGAATTTCGTCGACCGCATGGTCGAAAAGGGCTACACGGTCAAACAGGTACGACTGCTCGTGGAGTGGTACCTCCGGGTGCGAAAATCCACATGAGGCCGCCATGATGGGGCACATGGCCCGAATGGCGCTACCTCCGAAGCGGGGAAGCAGCACGGGGGTGTAGTTTCCATGCTCAAATTTTCGCCGGCGATACGCGGGCGCTCTCCCGCGGGAATGGTGGGTCGGGATACTGCAAATGTCGGCAATCGTAGACCGGCGGCAGAACGACGGGCACAAGAGCGCGGTTAACCAACAGCGCTTCCTGCGCCGCTACCGCGCGCTGGTGCGCGAGGAGGTCGCGCGCGCGATTACCGGTCGAAAAATCGCCGAGGCCGATCGCGAGGCCTCGATTTCCATCCCCGCACGGGGCCTGCATGAGCCGGTGTTCTCACACGGCGCGGGCGGGCGGCGCGAATTTGTTTTGCCGGGTAATCGGGAGTATGTCTGCGGCGACGAGCTGGCGCGCCCGCAAGGGGGCTCGGCGCAGGGCGCGGGCGGGCGGGCAAGCCCTGACGGCGAGGGCGAGGACGCTTTCCGCTTCCACCTGTCGCGCAAAGAGTTCCTCGATTTCTTTTTCGAGGACATGGCGCTGCCGAATATTGCGAAAACCCACCTGACCTCGATTCCGCAGTCGAAGCGCGTCAGGGGCGGCTACCGCACTGACGGCTCACCTTCCAACCTGGCGGTTGTCCGCACGCTGCGCGGCTCGCTGGCGCGGCGACTGGTACTTTCCGCGTCGAACCGTGCCCGGCTTCGCGAAATCGAAGAGGAACTTGCGGCATTGGAGCCCGAGGACCCGCGCGCCGTTCCACTCCTGGCCGAACGCGCGGCCATGATAGCCGGGATCGCGCGCATCCCGTTCATCGACAGCTTCGATCTGCGCTACCGCAACCGGGTTGTCCAACCGCACGAAATAGCGCAGGCGGTGATGTTCTGCATCATGGACGTCTCCGGCTCGATGGATGAGAACCGTAAGGACCTGGCCAAACGGTTTTTCATCCTTCTGCATCTGTTTCTATTGCGCCATTACGAGCGCATTGCGATCGTCTTCCTTCGCCACCACACCAGCGCCAAGGTGGTCGAAGAGGAGGAGTTTTTTCGATCGACCGAGTCTGGCGGGACGCTGGTATCGAGCGCGCTCGATCTTGCCTTGAAGGAGATCGGCGAACACTTTCCGGTCGAGCAATGGAATATCTATGTCGCCCAGGCCTCCGACGGCGAAAACTGGGAAAACGACTCGTCGCGCTGCCGGGACCTGCTGGTGAACGAGTTGCTTCCCAAAGTCCAGTATTTCGCCTACATCGAGATCAATAACGCGGAACCGCAGAACCTTTGGGCAAACTACGAGAAGGCGCGGGCCGCGCACGACAATATCGCCCTGGGCCGGGTGCGGGAGCGCGCCGATATCTACCCGGTGCTGCACGAATTGTTCGCCAAGAAAAGCGCCTGAAAGACTGACGGTGAGGCCATGTCCGAACCATTCCTCACGCCGAACCCAGGTGCACCACGGCATGCGGCGCCCATGCCCTCGGTACCTGCGCGCCGATCCACCGCGCCATTGCCGGGCGGGTCGGAGTGGACTTTCGAGGAAGTGGAGCGCTACGACCATGAAATCGCGCGCGTTGCCGAACGCTACCGGCTCGACACCTACCCAAACCAGATAGAGATAATCAGCGCCGAGCAGATGATGGATGCGTATGCCTCCAACGGCCTGCCGCTGGGCTACACCCACTGGTCCTTCGGCAAGCGTTTCCTCGCCACCGAGCAAAACTACAAGCGCGGCCAGATGGGCCTGGCTTACGAAATCGTGATCAACTCCAACCCATGCATCGCGTATCTGATGGAGGAAAATACGCTGGCGATGCAGGCGCTGGTCATCGCGCACGCCAGCTATGGCCACAATTCGTTCTTCAAGGGCAACTACCTGTTCCGAACCTGGACGCAGCCGGATGCCATCATCGATTATCTGGTGTTCGCGCGCCGCTACGTCGCCGAGTGCGAACAGCGTCATGGCGTAATGGAGGTCGAGCGTGTACTCGATGCCTGTCACGCCCTCGCCAATCTCGGCGTCGACCGGTACAAACGGCCGCCGAAGCGCTCGCTGGCCGAGGAGCAAGCGTTACAGCAGGAACGCGAGCAGCTGCTGCAGATACAGGTTAACCAGATCTGGCGCACGCTGCCGCGACGCAAGCAGGACGCGGGGCAGGCGCCGGAACGCCCATTTCCTCCCGAGCCGCAGGAAAACGTGTTGTATTTTGTCGAGAAGCACGCGCCCATGCTTGAGCCCTGGCAGCGCGAAATCGTGCGGATTGTTCGAAAACTCGCCCAGTACTTCTATCCCCAGCGCCAGACCCAGGTCATGAACGAGGGTTGGGCGACGTTCTGGCATTACACCATCACGCAGACGCTGTACGACGAAGGCCTGCTCCCGGATAACATCATGCTGGAAATTCTGCATTCCCACACAAATGTAATCGCCCAGCCCGGCTTCGACGACAAAACTTTCGGCGGGATCAACCCCTATGCGCTCGGTTTCGCGATGTACCGCGACATCCGGCGCATATGCGAATCACCCACCGACGAGGATCGGCGCTGGTTTCCGGACATTGCCGGATCCGACTGGCGCGACACACTTAGGTTCGCGATGCGCAACTTCAAGGACGAGAGTTTCATTGCGCAGTTCCTCTCACCCGCCCTTATCCGCCGGTTCCGCCTGTTCTGCATCACAGACGATGGCCATTCCGAGAAACTGAAGGTCAGCGCGATTCACGACGAGGGCGGTTACCGCATGGTTCGCGATACACTCGCGCGCCAGTATGCGCTCGCGGAACGCGAGCCCGACCTCCAGGTGGTGGGCGTGGATGTCTCCGGCGACCGCTCGCTGACGCTGCGCCATTTCCGCCAGGAACGGCGGCCGCTGGCACAGACCTACAAGGACGTCATGAATTACCTTGCGACGCTGTGGGGATTTACGGTCAGGCTGCAGACCATGAACGAGGCCGGCAGCATCGAGTCAACCCACGAATGCCGTGTCGAGAAGCGCGCGGGCATGCGTCAGCCCGATGCCGCCGCTTGGGTGCTCACCGACGCATTCCTGCATCGCGATTAGTTGTCCGCCGCTGATTTGGCGTGGCCCGATGGCATCTGGCAATAGCAGGCTATTGCGCCGCCGAACTCCTCGCACAGGCCGAGCCGCATGCTGGCGCCGCCGATATCGGCGATCAGTCTGGAGGTGGCCAACATCGCGCTGGGAGAGTTCCTAGCCCAGCGCCTTTCCCCAGGCTTCGCGCAGCTTCACCAAACCGGCGCTCACGTCGGCGCCCAGATGCACGCGCATCGCGCGGCGGTCGCGCTTGCCCAGGCACACGAAGTCCCCGAGCGCCTGCGCCGCCTTGAGCACGCCGAAGGTATAAGGCTCGCCCGGGATGGCGAGGTCCTGGGCATCGTCCGAGGTAATCTGCAGGAACACTCCCGAGTTCGGCCCGCCCTTGTGCAATTGTCCGGTCGAGTGCAGAAAGCGCGGCCCGTATCCGAGCGTGGTGGCCACTTTCATCTGATCGCGCGCGCGCACGCGCATGCCCTGCAGCGCCTGATGCGCGGCCTCCGTGCGCTCCACATACGCGTTCAGCGCGACGTAGTCGCCCGGCTTGACGCGTGCCAGGTGCGCCTTCAGCGCCGCCTCCAGGGTGGTGGCGCCCTTGAGCGCCGCGCGGCAGGCGGCGTCGCCGTATATCTTCACTCCGTCCGCGGCAAGTAGCGGCGCTTCCTCGGGCAGGCTGCCTTTTTTCTTGTATTCGTCAAGAAAACTCTTGGTGAAGTCCTTGCTCTCCTGCACGTTCGGCTGGTCGAACGCATTGATACCCATGAGCGAGCCCGCCACCGCGGTCGCCATCTCCCACAGGAAAAACTCTTCGCCCAGATTGATCAGGTCGGAGAGCTCGATGCGCACCACGGGATGTCCCGCTTTCTCGAGCGCGGCGACTTTCGCATCCTGCGCCGCGTCGGCGCCGCCGGAAAAGCGGATGTAAGCAAAGAAGCGATCGGTTCCGTAGGCCTCCGGCGCGCCCAGCGGCTCGTCGTCGATGGGAACAATGCCCTTGCCTTCCTTGCCGGTGCTCTCGGCGATGAGCTGCTCCATCCAGGCGCCCAGGTCGCCGATCGCAGGGGACGTAACGAAGGTGATCTTGTCGCGCCCCTGCCTGGCCAGCTCGCCCATCGCGACGCCGAGCTTCACGCCTGGGTTATCTTCCGGCGGCACACAGGAGTCGCAGCTATGGCGCATGCGCTCGGCCCGGTACAGCAGGTGCTCGACGTTGACGCCCATGATCGCGGCGGGAACGACGCCGAAGTTGGACAGCGCCGAATAGCGTCCGCCGATGTCCGGCACGCCCGGCAGGATGTCGCGGAACTTGCTCTCCTTGGCCAGGCCCTCGAGCAATGAGCCCGGATCGGTGATGGCGATGAAATTCTCGCCGGCCTTGTCGCCCTTGACCTTGCGCATCTGCTCGAAGAAATACTGGTAGAACACCAGCGGCTCGGTGGTCGATCCGGATTTACTCGACACGATGCACAGCGTGGTTGCAAGGTCCACGCGCTTCTCGAGGTTGCGCACCTGGTCGGGCACGGTGCTGTCCAGGACATGCAGCTCCGGGAAGCCTTCTACGACACCGAAGGTCATGCGAAAGACCTCGGGACACAGGCTGCTGCCGCCCATCCCGAGCAGCAGCGCATGCTTGAAGCCGGCCGCGCGCACCGATTCGGCCACGCTGCGGATTCGCGTCAGGTGGTGCACCTGCCGCTCGGTGACGTGCAGCCAGCCCAGCGCGTTGGCGATGATCTTCTGGTGCGCGGGGTCCTTGTGCCACAGGCCGGGATCCTTCGCCCAGAGCCGGCGCACGAAGCCCGACTGCCGCAGCTCCTTCAGCTTCGCCTGCACGCCGGCATCACACGCACCCAGCGCATAGGTCTGCCGGCTCAGCTTGGCGCCAAGCAGTTCCTTGCGCTTCTGGCTGATCACCCCCATCAATTGATCGAACGATTCGAGGAACAGCTTGGCGCCGTCCGCGAGCAGCTTCCTGGAGACCTCACTGATATCGATTTTGCAATCGGCCAGGCGGTCCATGATCGCGCGGGCATCAGCGACGCCTTCGAGCAGGGTGTTGCGCAGCTTGCCGTGGTCGCGAAACGCGTTGTAGGTGGCCGCCGGCATGGTATTCACCGTGTCCGGGCCGATCAGCTCGTCCACGTAATAGGTGTCGGGATACTTGGGATTCTTGGTGCCGGTGCTGGCCCAGAGCAGGCGCTGCACTTTCGCGCCCTTTGCCTTGAGCGGCTGGAAGCGGCTGCTTGAGAAGATCTCCTGGAATTTCACGTAGGCGATCTTGGCATTGGCGATGGCCACCTTGCCCATGAGGCTCTGCAGCGCCGCCTTGTCCATGGGGGAGGAAGCTTCCTTCAGCTTCGCCTCGAGCAGGCTGTCGACCAGGGTATCGATCCGGCTGATGAAGAAACTGGCGACGGAGGCGATTTTCCTCACGTCGCCGCCCGCGGCACTTAGTTTCTCGAGCCCCGACACGTAGGTCGACGCCACCTGCTCGTACACGTCGACGCCGAACAGCAGGGTCACGTTGACGTTGATGCCCAGAGACAACAAGTGCTCGACGGCCGGCAAGCCTTCGGGCGTGCCGGGGACCTTGATCATGATGTTCTCGCGCCCGACGGCCTTGTGCAGGCGCACCGCCTCGTCTATCGTCCCTTGCGTGTTGAACGCCAGGTCCGGAGACACTTCGAGGCTGACGTAGCCGTCGCGGGTCTGGGACTTCTGGTACACCGGATACATGAGGTCCGCGGCGTCCTGGATGTCCCGAATGGCGAGGGCTTCGTAGATCTCCTTGATGCCGGTGACGGTGGAGGCGATCGGCATGAGCGCCTGGTTGTAATCGGTGCTGCCGCCGATGGCCTTCTCGAAAATTGACGGGTTGGAGGTGATGCCCATCAGGCTGTCGTTGTCGATCAGAGCCTGCAGCTCGCCGGAGGTGATCAGTCCTTTGCGGATGTAGTCGTACCAAGGGCTCTGGCCAAATTCGCGGAGCTTGACCAATGGATTCGTAGTTTGCAATTGCGCACTCATTTTTTCTCCCCCTTTTTCATCTGTTCCTTGGCGGCCGCAACCACATTCTCGACCGTAAACCCGAATTTCTTCAGCAATTCCTTCAATGGCGCCGATGCGCCGAAGGTCGTCATGCCGATGCTGGCGCCGGTCGCTCCGACATAGCGCGCCCAGCCGAAGGTGGACGCCTGTTCGACCGAGACTCGCGCCGTGACCGCTGGCGGCAGCACGCTGTCGCGGTAGGCCTGCGGCTGGTG
>Ga0155956_1134_pt2 | contig 22286 bp, 20 predicted proteins | sample RifCSPlowO2_02_FD_107610 | JGI IMG/M metagenome (GOLD analysis project Ga0155956, IMG submission 107610) | Betaproteobacteria bacterium RIFCSPLOWO2_02_FULL_62_17 | reverse complement strand
TGCCAATGCCCGGGCTGAAGCCCTTGCGCACTTCCGCCGTGAGGGTATGGTTGTTCGGGTGAATGAAGCACACCGCCCCGCGCCGGTTCAGCACTTCAAGCAGCGGGTCCCATTGGGGCTGGCCCAGATACTGGCCGTTGTAGCTGGAAAGCAGCACCACGCCGTCGGCTTTCAGCGTATCGAGCGCGCGTGCCGCTTCGGCGCAGGCCCCCTCGATGTCCGGCATGGGCGTTATCGCGAACAAGCCAAAGCGCTTCGGATGCAGCGCGACAAACTCGGCCAGGTCGTCGTTGCAGCGCCTGGCCAGGTCGCGCGCCTTGGTGTCGTCGCCAAAATGCGCCCCCGGGATGCCCAGGGACAGCAAGCCCGTGCCGATATCCTGCCGGTCGCTGAACTCGAGCGCCTCTTTTCGCGACCACTTCGGCGTGCGAATGATTCCGCCAATGGCGGCCAGCGCCTTTTCGTAGGGCGCATTCATGGCGTGGTAATGAACGTCGATCCAGCTTCTGGCCATGGTTTTCCTCTGGGTGTTTTTTGAACGATTTTTGCCGCTGCGGGTTACGCGTTTGCAAGCTGGAGTAATCAAGGCGGGTAGCGGTTTGGGCTGCTGCTCCCCGACTCACTCCGGCTTGATGTTCGCATCCTTCGCGATCCTGACGTATTTCACCAGGTCGGTTTTCATCACTTCCATGAAGCGCTCCGGCGTGCTGCCGACCGGCGAAAGTCCGACCGGGGCGAACTTGTCGCGCACCACGTCCGCATCGTGCACGACGGCATTGATTTCGCTATTCAGGCGATCGATGATGGGTCGCGGCGTTGCTGCCGGCGCCAGTACGCCAAACCAGACGTCGAGCGCATAGCCGGGCAGTCCGCCGGCTTCGGCCACGGTCGGCACCCCGGGCAGGAGCGGGGTGCGCTCGCTGCCGGCAACCGCCAGCGCGCGCAGCCTTCCCGACTTGAAATGCGGCACCAGCGAGCTGATCGACGCTATCGAGAAGGTGACTTGGTTGGCGAGCAGCGCCGGCACGATGCCGGCGGCGCCCTTGTAGGGCACGTGCGTGAGTTGCAGGTCGGTCATGGTTTTCAGCAATTCCGCGCCGAGGTGGTGCGAGGTGCCGATGCCGGCGGTGGCATAGGTGGCGCCGGGCTTCTCCCGCAGCAATGCAATCAGTTCCTTGAGCGAAGTCACTCCCAGCGCCGGATTGACGGTCATCACGAATGGAATCGTCGCCACCATCGTGACCGGCTCAAAGCTCTTGATCGGATCATAGGGCAGCTTGATGAAGAAATTCACGTTGACGACGTGGGCCACCGAGGCCAGCAGCAGGGTATAGCCGTCGGCGGGCTGACTTGCGGCGTACGCGGTGCCGAGGCTGCTGCCGGCCCCGGGCCGGTTTTCGACCACCACCGGCTGGCCGAGCCTACCCTGCATGCGCTCGGCGAAGATGCGCGGCAGCAGATCATTGGCGCCGCCGGGCGGAAACGGCACGATGAAGCGCACCGTCCGGTTGGGCCAGGCGCCGGCCTGGGCCAAGGCTTCGCCCGGCCAAAGCGGCGACGCGGCACCCAGCGCCAGCGCGGCCAGAAGGCATGCCCGGCAACCCGGGCGCTTAAAGATTTCACAGGAATGGCGCATATCGACTCCTCTTCGATTGCAATGGATGTTGCAAGGCTAGCGCAGCAGTTCTCGCACCGCGGCCACCACCTTCGCCGCATTCGGCACGAGTTCGTCCTCGATCGGCGTGCTGAAGGGGATGGGTACATCGGGGCGCGTGATGCGCACCGGCGGCGATTTCAGGAATTTGAAGCCTTTCTCGGCGATGGTCGCGGTAATCTCCGCAGCCACCCCGCAGCGCAAGGGGCATTCATCCACCACCACCAGCCGGCCGGTGCGTTCAACCGAAGCGAGCAGGGTCTTTTCGTCGAACGGCGTGAGGGTGCGCGGGTCGACCACTTCGGCCTCGACGCCTTCCTTGGCGAGCGTCTCGGCCGCTTGCAGTGCAACCACCACCATCAGCGAGGTGGCGATGATGGTGACATCGCGTCCGGCGCGCTTGATCTCCGCCACGCCGAAGGGCGTCTCATACAGTCCTTCCGCCACCGGGCCTTCGATACTGAGGAGCTTCGCGTGCGTCAGGAAGAAAGTCGGATTCCTGCTGCGCAATGCCCAGAGCAGCAATCCCTTCACGTCGGACGGCGATGAGGGCAGGGCGATCTGCAATCCGGGTGCGTTCCACAGCATCGCCTGCGGGCTGCCGCTGTGCTGCGCGGCGCCGTTGCCGCGCACGCCGTGCAGGCCGTAATAGACCACCGGCGCGGTAAGCATGCCGTCGGACATGTGGTGCACGTTGGGCGCATCGTTGACGATCTGCGACCAGCCCACGTAGCTGAAGATCGATGTCGATAGATTGATGAAGGGCCGTTCGCCCAGCATCGCTGCGCCCGCGCCCATGCCGGCAATGGCGGCCTCGGAATTGGGCGGATCGAAAATGCGGTCATGAAAATCGTCATAGACGCGATCCATCAGCGCGCGATGCGGACCGAAACCCACCGGGTGGCCCGAAACGATGCTGACCTTTTCGTCGCTGGCAAGCGCTTCATACAGGCCGTCGACCAGGGCCGCGGCGTAGCTCATCTGTTTCATGCGGATCCTTGTCGCAGTCTTGCCTTGGTGTTCAGGCGAATACGTGGTGGTAGGCGCTCTGCGGTTCGGGAAGCGGGCTGTCGATGGCGAACTGCGCCGCGCACTCGACCTCCTCGCAGACCTTCCGGTCCAGCGCGAGCAGTTCATCCCTGCTCATGAGCCCGGCGGCGATGAACTCGCGCGCCATGCGCAGCACCGGATCGTGGTCGCGCACCCAGCCGGCGTGCTCGCCCTGGGGCTCGCGTTCACCCCATGCCATGCCGAGGTCCATGACCCCGGTGAGCATCTGCGCGAATACCATATTGCTGCCGGGCCAATGCACGCTTTGCAATTCGCAGAATACCGGGCCGTTGCCGGCGCGGCAGTAGTCGACCGCCTCGCGTGCGCCGGCAATTTTGCTGGCCAGTGTGTCGCCGGCAAGCAACTGCACCGTCTTCACGCCGAACAGCTCCGGGATGCGCGTGAACTGCTTGAGCACGCTGTTGGAGGCGGAGTAGCCGCCTTCGTGCAGTGCAATGGCGCCAAGGTTGTTGTTCTCCAGCGCGAACAGGACGGGCAGTTTCCTCATCGCGGCGATATTCATGACTTCGAAGGTGATGCCTTCCTCGAGCGAGGCGTCGCCAAAGAAAACCACCGCCACTTTTTTCTCCCCGGAGCGCTTGATGGCGTAGCCCGCGCCCAGCGCCAGCGAAATATTGCTGCCCAGGATGGCGGAGGAAATCAGAAAGCCGCGCTCCGGATCGCACATGTGCACCGAGCCGCCGCGGCCTCCGGTGAGGCCGTTGGCCTTGCCCAGCAATTCGGAGAATGAACGGCCCAGATCGCTGCCGCGCCCGACCACGTGCCCGTGCCCACGGTGATTGGTGAGCAGGCTGTCTTCGCTGCCCAGCGCATCCAGCACCGCGGACCCGCCGGCTTCCTGGCCGATGTACAGGTGGTACATGCCCGGGATGAGCTTGCGCTGGAATAGATCGAGAGTTTTTTCCTCGAAGCGGCGCATCACCAGCATGCGCTCGGCCATGCGCTGTGCGGTGGATTTGTCCAGGGGCGGATTGGAGTTTGAAGACATGGATATTCGCTCTTCGAATAAGGGCGGATCTGAATTTTCCGTGCGCGTCAATTAACCGTAATGCCGACCGTTTTGACGATCTTTGCCCACATATTGACTTCCTTTTTGACGTAAGCCGCGAACTCCGCGGCGTTACCCGCCTGGGGCTCCATGCCCTGGGTGGCGAGCCGCTCCTTCACATCCGGCAGCAGCACGATCTGGTTGATTTCGGTGTTGAGCCGGTTGACGATGACGGCGGGGGTTTTTGCCGGCGCGAAAAATCCTACCCACGAGCGCTCCTCGAAATCGGCATACCCGGATTCGCTCACGGTGGGCACGTTGGGGAGCGCCTCCACGCGCTTCAGGCTTGACACCGCCAGCGCCTTGAGCGACCCCTGTTTCACGAAAACCGCGACCGGCGGCATCGAGCCGCTGATCAATTCCACCTGGTTGCCCACCACCGCGGTGATGGCGGGTGCGCCACCCTGGTAAGGCACGTGGGTGGCCTTGATGCCGGCCAGAGTGTTGAACAGATACTCAGCCGCAAGGTGCGATGAAGTGCCAACGCCCGCGGTGGAGAAGCTGAGGTTGCCTTTTTCTTTCGCGCGGCGGATCAGGTCCGGCAGGCTGGTCGCGGGGTTGGATGAATTGACCGCAAACAGGCCCGGTGTCGAACCGGTATTGGCGATGGGCGCCAGATCGTTCAGGAAATCGAATCCCGGATTCTTGTAAAGGGACACATTGATGGCGCTGGCCGCGGTGTGGGCGAGCAGCGTGTAGCCGTCGGGCGCGGCGCCAACCACCTGGCGTGCGCCGATATTGCCGCCGGCGCCGCCGCGATTCTCGACCACGACGGGTTGGCCCAGGCGATCGCCGAGCTTTTGCCCGACCAGACGGGTGATTCCATCCGCCAGGCCGCCGGGAGCGAAGGCCACCACCACGCGAACCGGTTTGGCGGGCCAGGCCTGCGCCTGCGCAAATCCGCCATAGCCGGCGATTAACACCGCGCCGGCGACTGCGGCGGGCCAATATGACACTCGTGAATTTGCATTCATGTCGTTTCCCCCTCTTGCAATTTTGTGAACGCGCAATCTACGCTGAACCGCCCTGGCCGGCAAGGGCGCCGCCATCACAATGTCGCCATCAGAAGCTCACCCGATCGGATAAGCTTGGCGCCATCGGCCAGGGCGGCAAGCGAACAGGAGCGATAAGTCAATGATCGAAGTGTTGTGGCGCAAGGGCAGGGATCTCGTCCAAGGCGGGTATCCGGGATTCAGGCCCCAAAGCAGTGTCGAGGATGGCGTGCGTGTTGAGCGCGATGTTGCGGTGCCGATGCGCGATGCTGTGAAAATCTTTACCGATATATTTCGTCCGGCCGATGCCGATCCTGGCGCGCGATCATTGCCCGCGATCATCGCCTGGAGTCCGTACGGCAAGCACCAGACGGGGCCGGGCGGTTTTGATCGTTTCGCCAACCGCACTTGCGTGCCGCAAGGCGTGCCCGGCAAGTGGACCAAGTTCGAGGCGCCGGATCCCGAGTACTGGTGCCGTCATGGTTACGCGGTGGTCAATCCCGACGGGCGAGGAAGCTGGATGTCCGAAGGCGACCTCCTCACTATTGGTGGCTGTAATGCGGGCGGCGGAGAGGCCGAGGACATGCACGATCTTATCGAATGGCTCGCGGCGCAGCCCTGGTGCAACGGCAAAGTGGCGCTGTCGGGCAACTCCTGGCTGGCGCAATGCCAGTGGTACGCGGCGGCGACACGCCCGCCGCATCTGGCGGCGATCGCGCCCTGGGAAGGCTGGTCGGATCTGTATCGCGAAAATGTCGCGCTGGGCGGTATCACCACGGCGCCCGGCAACTGGATCGATTTCGTCTGGGACGGTCTGCATTCGCGCACCCGCGTCGAGGACTGCCCGGGCATGGCTTCGAAGTATCCGACCTGGAACGATTACTGGGAGGGCAAGCGCGCCAGGCACGAGCTGACGCAATGCCCCGCCTATGTGGTGGCGAGCTGGAACAGCCGCTTGCATTCGCGCGGATCGTTCGAAGGCTTCAAGCAGCTGGGCTCGAAGGACAAATGGCTGCGCATTCACGATGGATGGGAGTGGCCGGATTACTACGACCCCGCCAACGTCGAGGATCTGCGCAAATTCTTCGATCATTTCCTCAAGGGGATCGACAACGGCTGGGAGAAAACGCCGCGCGTGCGCGTCGCCATCATGGACCGGGCGATCGATGCGCCCACCAATGCCTACCGGGCCGAGAACGAATGGCCGATCGCGCGCACCCGGCACCAGGCCCTTTATCTTGATGCCGCCACCAGGAAGTTGTCGAGCGCCACGGTGGCGGGCGAAGCAAGGCTTGCCTACAACGCGACGCAGGGCCAGGCGGCGTTCGATTACCGCTTCGATCGGGATACCGAACTCACCGGCCATATGAGCCTGCGCCTCTGGGTCGAGGCAAGGGGTAATGACGACAGGGGCAACGACGACATGGATCTTTTCGTGGTCGCGCAGAAGCTTGACCCCGATGGCGGGCGCGTCCCGTACACGGTCTATGGCGTCAACTGGGTGGCGGAACCGGCGCGCGGTTTCCTGCGCGCAAGTCACCGTGAGCTCGATACAGCGCGCTCCAAACCCGGGCAGCCCTGGCACACCCACCGGCGCGAGCAATTGCTCAAGCCCGGCGAGATCGTGCCGGTGGACATCGAATTCTGGCCGATGGGCTGCCTGTGGCATGCCGGGGAAACGTTGCGCATCCTGATCGCGGGACATCCGATTTTGCACGTGGGCAACCCGGTGACGGGCGAATCGCTGGTTTCCGCGCGCAACAAAGGCGAGCACATCCTCTGGAGCGGAGGGCGTTACGACTCGCACCTGTTGATACCGATTACGCCGCCGCGGCACTTGTCCGAATAAGCCAGGAGAGGCGAAAACGCTTACTCTCTGGGTTCTTAACCGGATTCATCGTTGAAAGGAAAAACTTGGCCAAACCCAATTATGATTTCGCGAAGCGACAGCGCGAATTGCACAAAGCGCAGAAAAAAGAAGCGAAGCGTCTGAAGAAACTCGGCACCACCGAGGAGCCCGGCAAGGACGCCGACCCCAATGCCGCGCCGGCGCCCGATGCGGCGGACAAGCCAGCGGTGGAATAGCGCGCCACGCCTTGGCCCCCGGGCCTACTACGCATACGCGGCCACTCTGCCATAATTCCCGCGTAACACGACTTACCTGGGGGAATCATGTTTGAATCAATTCTGCTGCGCGCTGTGGTCGCGCTGGCGCTGTCTGTTGCGGCCGTCGGTCAGGCTGGCGCGCAGGCATGGCCCGCCAAGCCCGTAAGATTCATCGTATCCACGCCCGCGGGAACCAGTCCCGACCTGATCGCGCGGATGCTTTCCGAGCGGCTGGCCAGACAATACGGCCAATCCTTTTTGGTCGAAAACATCACCGGGGCCGGCGGTACCCTGGCAACGCACGCCTTGGTCAAGGCGCCGCCCGACGGCTATACGCTGATGTTCACCGGCATGGGCGCGTGGGTCATCGATCCCTACATGATGAAGAATCCCGGCTACGACGCCGACCGCGACATGGTGCCGATCGGCATGATCTACGAGCAGGACCGCCTGTCGATCGCGGTGCATCCGGATGTCCCCGCGAAGACCCTGCCCGAACTGATCACGCTGGCCAAGTCGCAGCCGGGAAAAATCAGTTACGGCGTGACCAACGTGGTGCTGCTCATCATGGTGGGCAGGTGGATCAATAAGCTTGCCGATACCGATATGGTGGGCGTCGCCTACAAGACCGCCGGTCAGCAGATGCAGGATATTCTTGCCGGCCGCATTCAATGGATTGTCGCGGCGCCGCCGCAACTGGAGAACTTCGTCAAGGCGGGGAAGGTGCGCATCGTCGCGGTGGACGGCGTGGGCCGCTATCCGGCCTGGCCGGATGTCCCCGCGATCGGCGAGACCTTCCCGGGCTATCGCACCAGCGGCATGGGCATACTCTCCGGTCCGCGCGGCATACCCGCCGGCATCACGCAACCTCTCAACGCGGTGATGGACAGAATCAACCGCGATACGGAATACCAGCAGCGGCTGCTGTCGATGAGTTTTTCCGTCAATGGTGCCGGCACATCCGATTCGATCATGGCATTCATTCGCGAGCGGCGGCAGTATTGGAACACCATATTCAAGACGCTCAACGTTCAGCCGGAATAAATGGGGTCAGAGTCGAATAATTTGATTGATCACTCGTTGCGGATGTGATCATGCGTGCCACGGCAATTAATCTGACTCTGACCCCATTTATTCTGGCGATCGCATGCGCCGCGGCGCCGATTCACGCCCAGTCCTGGCCGTCAAAAACCGTTCGTTTTATCGTGGCCAGCAGTCCGGGCGGCGTGCCGGATATCGCTGCGCGCATGCTCGCGGACCGGTTCTCCAGGACGTTGAACGGCACCTTCGTGGTGGAAAACATGATGGGGGGAGGCGGGCTGCTGGGCGCGCAGACGGTGTCGCGCGCCGCGCCGGATGGACACACCATCTGGATGGCCACCAGCACCCATCTCACCTCGAATTCCTACATGTACAAGGCCCTGCCCTACGATCCGGCGCGTGACTACGATCCGGTGGCCCTGCTGATTTCCAGCGGATTCGTGTTCGCGGTGAACGCCGACCTGCCGGTGAAAAATATCGAAGACCTGGTGGCATTGGCGAAATCCCGCCCCGGCAAACTGAATTACGCATCGACCAGTCCACGCGGCGCGGCGGGTATCGTCGGCGAGTGGTTCAACCACGTCGCCGGCACCCGCATCGTGCAGATTCCCTACAAGACCACCGCACAGGCGGCGCAGGACACCGCCGGCGGGGTGACGCAGATGATCATTATTTCGCTCGGCGTGGTGGCGCCGTTTGTGCAGGCCGGCAGGATAAAAGTCATCGGCGTGAATGCGAGCCGGCGCCATCCCGATCTGCCCGAGGTGCGGCTGTTGAGTGAGACGTTCCCCGGTTTCGTGCTGGACAGTTGGCTGGCGCTGGTTGTGCCCAGGGGAACGCCGCGCGACATCGTGCAGAAGCTCAACCGCGTCGCCAACGAATTCATCAGGGGACCGCGCACCGGCAAGGGCGATGCGTATTTCACCGTGGGTTCGGGGTCGGCGGAGGAGGTAGCCGAATTTATCCGCAAGGACCGGGAGCTGTGGGGGCAGATCACCCGGACGCTCAGGATCGAACCGGAGTAAGAACCGCTTTCGTGCGGCTGTCGTTCCATTCGGCGGAATCGATGCCGCGACGCTTCGCGCCATCCTGACATAGGCATCGCGCTCCCGGCTGTTGAGCGGTGCCGCATGAGTAGTGTGCCTGATCGCCCTCATTCGTCGGCCAGCATCCATTCGTAGGCGGGCGTCACCGTGAGGCCGCTGCCCGCAAGCGCGATTGCCTGCTCCTGTGTGAGGACAAGCAGCGCCGCCGGCAGCTTCGAGCGCGCCTTCGCGGCATCGGCCAACGCCCGCATTTCACGCTCGCGTGCGTCCGCGCTCGATGGGTCAGCGCAGACTTGCAGCAGCTCGCGCCGCCCGTCGCGGTAGGCCGCGATGAAATCCACTTCGAAGCCTTCCGTTGTCCTGACATAAGCGGCGTCGGTGCCGCGGCGCTGCAATTCATTGAATACAGCGGTTTCCAGCGCGTGACCGGTGTTGGCGCGGCCGCTGGCGTCGAAGGCGTGGATCAGTCCGGGGTCGGCCGGATAGATCTTGCGCGGATTCGAATTGCGCTTGCGTTCGGAGGTCGTGTCGATCGGTACCGCCTGGAGCAGATAGGCGTCGACAAGATGGGAGAGCAGCACGTGCACGGAGTCCTTGCTCACGGCGTGGCCCTGCGCCTTCAGGTCCAGGAACAGGCGGTGTACGCTCATGCTGCCGGCCGGGTTGCGCAGGCAATGCCGGATAATCCAGCGCAGCGCGCTTACCTGCGACACGCCGTAACGCTCCAGCACATCGCGAAACAGCACGGTGTCGACGTAGCCCTGCAGCAGCTCGACGCGCAGGGGTCGCGTGAGACCCTGCGCCTCGGGAAATCCGCCCTCGACGAGGTATTCGCCGAAGCGCTTCTCCACCAGCGAACGCTCGCCGGCGGTCCAGCGGCGGGGTTCGGTTCGGGGTTCCTCACCGCGGTGGCGCAGAAACTCGCGAAAGCCGAACGGGCGGATCGTCGTCTCGATGCCGCGTCCGCGCAGCGAGGTATGGACTTCGCGCGAAAGCATGCGCGCCGAGGAGCCCGATACGACCACCTGCACGTTCTCGCTGTCGAGCACTCGGCGCACGAAGCGTTCCCACCCCGCAACAAGTTGAATCTCGTCGAAGAACCAAGCCACGGTCGAGCGCCGCCGCAGCAGCGGATGGCGCCGGTAGAATTCCTCCAGCAGCGCGCTCAACTGATCCGCAGCGACGTCGGCCAGCCTGTCGTCGTCGAAGGAGAGGTAGATCGCGCGTTCCGGGGCGGCTCCGCGCTGGCGCCCGGCGACGAGCTGGCGCAGGAAAGTGGTCTTGCCGGCGCGGCGCATGCCGGTCACCGCGTGAACCTTGTTGGGGATTTCCGGCAACGCGGCATCGCGGCGGGTCATCGGCGCGGCCGGGCCCGGCGCCAGCGCGGCGTTGAGCTTTTCCTCGAGGACAGGGTGCAGGGCCATCGCTGTGGTGAGAAAATGTATCCTTTTAATACGGACACATTATCACATATCAGTACTTTTTAAAAGGACACCTTTGATCGGCCGGCGTGCCGCCGGGCCTGGGTACCGGCAAACTGTCGTCATCGGCTGATCCTAAGGAATTTCGCCAGAACCAGTCTGCGCGGACAATTGCACCAACCCTGTCCAGCCACCGCTTCCGCCCGATCTGCTTGTTTGTCGCCTGCGCGTCGCTCGTTTCGCTCGGAGCATTCGGTTCGGTCACTTACCATTTCGACTGGTATTGCTCCGGCTGCGCAACCATCGTCTGGAAGCACGCGCACCTCCCGGTCGGAGACGGCTGCGCGCCGGCGTCGATTTCGCTCGGCACCTGGCGGCGCGGGTGAAAGCGCCGCTGAAAATCGGGTCGGAGTAACCATTGCGGATTGGGTCTACGTACGGCGATTGTTTCTGAAGGGTAAGGTAATATTGTCGCGAGCCTGCGGCCGCAATGGCACAGATTGTCAATTTCTTAACTGGGGGAGAAGCCATGAATCGCAAATTTTCCATTTTGATAGCCAGTCTCGCCCTGGCGCTGCCCCTGGCACCCACCACTCAAGCCCAGTCCTACCCCGAAAAACCCATCCGCCTGATCGTGCCCTATCCCCCGGGCGGCATCGACCCGTACGCCCGGGTGATGATGCCCAAAATGATTGAGAACCTCGGTCAGCAGATCATTCTGGAAAACCGCCCCGGGGCGAACGGCTTGATCGGCACGGAACTGGTGACGAAGTCACCGCCCGACGGTTACACGATTTTGTTCGCCACCACCAGCACGCTGGTGGGCGGCTATCTGATGCTGAAAAGCGTGACCTGGGATCCGCGCAAGGACCTGTCGCCCATCATTTCGCTGTTCGAGAGCCTGCGCACCATCACCGTGCCTGCGCACATGCCGATTCGTTCCATCAAGGAGTTGATCGATTACGCCAAGCAGAATCCCGGCAAGCTTTCCTTTGGCAGTTCGGGCATCGGCTCCGCTTTTCACCTTGACGGCGAGATCCTCAAGGACGCCGCGGGAATCGATATCGTGCATGTTCCCTACAAGGGGTCCGGGCCGCTCGCCATGGATGTGGCAGTCGGGCGCATCGAAATCGGCGTCATGTCCTATAACAATGTGATCCCGCATATCAAGGCCGGCAAGCTGCGCCTCCTGGCGATCATGGAGAAAAGCCGCAGTCCGAGTCTGCCGGGCGTGCCCACTGTGTCGGAAACGCTGCCAGGCGTTTCGCGTTCGCCTGGCTGGACGGGCTTTCTCGGGCCGGCGGGCATGCCCAGGCCCGTCGTGACGCGGCTGTTCAATGCCGCCAAATACGCGATGGAGTCCACCGAGGTTCGCGCACACCACGAGAAAATGCAGACCGTGGTCAATATCCTCACCGCCGAAGAGATGGGCGCATCCATGCGTGACGGATTGACGCAGGTTTCCGCATTGATGAAGAAGATCAACCTGCAGCCCGAGTAATTGCGCCAGGATAAGCTTGGCAAAGAGGGAAGCAAGAAGGAAAAAGGGCGGAAACCTTTCGAAGCAGTCCAGATCTATTCGGGAGCAGCCATGGCTGACAAAAAAATCAGGATTGCGATTTTCTCGGGGCCGACTGCGACGGTGCAAAACAGCGAGCCCCTGGTCACCAGCAACAAGGCGCGCGAAAAATACGGCCTGCCGCCGCTGAAGAATGCCGACGGAACACCACAGCGCTTCGACGCGCTCAGGCCGCAACGATTGGCCGCTCCCGTCAAAGTTTATGTGAGGCAGTTCAGCGCGCATCCGCTGGAAGCGGACGCCGCCGACCTGTACGGCCCGCCCGACGGCTATCTCGATGCGAGTGGCGCATTTCACACTCAGCGGCGTTCCGCCGGAGACACCCCGGTCTATGAAATCACGCTGCATCCCGAAGATGGCTTGTATGCCTTGCCCTACATGGCGCGCCAGGCCGACGGCAAGCCCTGGGACGACATCACCGCGCATCCGGGCGCGCCGGCGGCAAAATCGCGCCAGACCTTCTATCCGGATGCCTCGCGCATCGTCGAGGAAATCGACCGCTTCGGGCTCGGCGAGGACGGCCTGCCAAACATGCTCTCATCGAAAGCCGATTTCGATTTTTACCGCGCGGCGCCCTCGGGCGGCTATCAGCAGGGATTGAAGGCCGCATCGCGCACCGACGTGGGCGAGGGCGATATCGCGCCGGAAACCTGGGGGCGCGATTTCTGGCCCTATCGTCCGCCGCACCTGCGCGCCGAGCCGCCGCGCGCGCGCCTGGCCATCGTGACCAACATGGTGCAGCAGGCCATGACGAGCGGCCGCTACGGCGGGGCCATCTGGCTGGAGGGCAGCCCCAACGTCGAGGAATCGATTTACTGGCTGAATCTGCTCATCGACACCGCCGTGCCCTTGTGCGGCAATTCCTCGCAGCGCCCGCACGGCGCGCTCTCCAATGACGGCGACCGCAATATCGTCGATTCGGTGGACTACATCGCCTCCGGCATCTGGAAGGGCGCGGACGGCAAGGATACGGTCGGCGGCGTGGCGGTGCTCGACGAACTCATCTTCCATGCGCGCGAAGTGCAAAAGGGCGACGCGCGTCCCGGCGGCTACGTGGCCACCGGCGGCCACGGCGGCATTGTCGGCACCATCGGCCAGCCCGGACCGCCGGTATTGACGTTTCGCCCGGCGCGCTTGCATACGCACACGTCGATGCTGCGGCTTGCGCTGCTGCCCGCCAGCGTGCATGGCGTGCGCAGCGATGCAAAGGGCATTGAAGCGATCGAGGTGGCGGTCAAGGATGCGCAGGGAAATTTGCTCGGCAGCGCCATTCCGCAGGTCTCGATGGTGAAAAGCGGCCGCTACCTTCCCGAGTCGGAGGGCGAGACGCCGGAGAGCGAGGTCGACATCCTGGCGCGCATCGAGCGCAACCTGCGGACTTCCCCGCTGGCGGGATTTATCGGCGAAGGCGCGGCACCGTTCGGCGGTCTCACCCGCAGCATGGACGCGGCGCTGGAGCGCGCGGTGTTTTCCGGTATGCCGGTGGTCAAGGTGGGACGCGGCAATGCCGAGGGCATGGTACCGATTACGCCGGGCACAGTGTTCATCGCGGGCAGCAACCTCACGGCGACCAAGGCGCGTTTGCTGCTCATGGCGTGTCTCTTGAAGTTCGGGGCGCTGCCGGCGGCCGAGGATCCCGCGCGGCCTACCGCGGCGGAGCGAGCGGCGGCGCAGCGGCAGGTGGCGAAATATCAGGAAATCTTCAACACGCACTGAGAAACAGGGGACGTACCACGGTTTCCAGAAGATCTCACCCCAGCATCCATGAAACCGTGGTACGTCCCCTATAATTCCGCGGCACGCACCGGCAACATTCCAACCTGGGGGAAGTGAATGATCATCGACTGTCATGGGCACGTCAGCGCGCCCGCCGAATTGTGGGCCTACAAGGCGACCATACTCGCGCATCGCGGCGCTCACGGCAAAGGGGGCGTGAACGTCACTGACGAGCAGGTGCGAGCCGCCGCCAACAAGAAGGAGATGGCGCCGCTTGGCCATCTGGACATGCTGAAGAAATACGGCACCGACCGGCAATTGATCTCGCCGCGGCCGTTTCAGATGATGCACAGCCAGAAGCCGGCGCGGCTGGTGCACTGGTTCACCGAAGAAGTGAACACCATGATCTCGCGCAGCGTGCAACAGTTTCCCGATATCTTCATCGGCGTCGGCGGGCTTCCCCAGGCGGCGGGCGAGCCCATCGCAAATGTCTTCCCGGAACTGGAGCGTTGCATCAAGCAACTGGGCTTCAAGGGCTGCCTGCTCAATCCCGACCCCTTTGAAAACAGCGGCAGCGAAGCGCCGCCGCTGGGCGAGCACTACTGGTACCCGCTGTACGAAAAGCTGTGCGAGCTCGACGTGCCGGCGCATATTCATGCCACCGGCTCGCATTCGGAGCGCACGCCTTATACCTTGCATTTCATCAACGAGGAATCCATTGCCGTCTACGGCTTGGTGAATTCGAACGTCCTCAAGGACTTCCCGAATCTGAAGATCGTGGTCTCGCACGGCGGCGGCTGCATTCCCTACCAGCTCGGCCGGTTCCAGTCGGGGTCCATGCGCGGCGGACCCGGCAAGAGCTTCCGTGACGGGATGAGAAAGCTTTACTACGATACCGTCCTGTATACCGAAGGCGCCTTGCGCCTGCTGATCGAGACGGTCGGTCCGGAGCAATGTCTGTTCGGCGCCGAATGCCCCGGCGTGGGATCGGCGGTCAATCCCGAGACCGGTGAAACCTTCGATAACGTCCGGCCGATGATAGAGAACTTCGACTGGCTGAGCGCGGCGCAGAAGAAGATGATCTTCGAGGACAACGCGCGCAGGCTGTTCAAGCTCTAACGAACCGCGCAACGATACTGGAGATAAAGTCATGGCGAAAATCGTATTGGGCATGTGGACCACGCACGGCCCGACCCTGGGGACCACGGCCGCGCAATGGCCCAACCGCGTGGCCGCCGACAAGAAGAACATTCATCCCTTTCGCTTGAAGGATTACAGCTTCGATCAACTCGTCGAGTTGCGCAAAGACGAGAACCTCGGCGCGCAGTGCACGCTGGAGGAAAGGCAAAGGCGCAAGGCGCGCTGCGATGCCGGGATCAAGGTGATGGCCGACAAGTGGGAGGAAATGAAACCCGACGTCTGCGTCATCATGGGCAACGACCAGCGTGAAATGATGCTCACCGACCTGACCCCGGCGCTCACGGTGTTCTGCGGCGACACCATCTGGAACGAACCGGTGCCCGAGGACAAGGTGAAACTGATGCCGCCGGGGATCCACGAGGCAAGCTGGTCGCACAATCCGGAGTCCTATACCGAATACCCGGGATTGCGCGAGCTGGCCGAGAGGATCACCAGAATGGGGATCAAGTCCAACTTCGATCTGGGCGTCTCCTACGAAATCCCGCGCAACCCGGCGCATTACTCCAACGGCATCGGGCATGCCTTCGGTTTTGTCTACCGCCGCATCATGCGCGACAAGGTGGTGCCCAATGTGCCGCTGGTGGCCAATACCTTCTATCCCCCCAACCAGCCCGACGCCCGGCGCCTCTACAATTTCGGCGAACTGGTGGGTGAGACGATCGATGCCTGGGACAATGACCTTCGGGTGGCGATCATCGGTTCGGGCGGCATGACGCACTTCTGCATCGACGAGGAATTCGACAACATGTTCTTCGATGCCTTCAAGAACAAGGACGCGAAGACGCTCACCGGGATCGACGATGGCTGGTTCCAGTCGGGTACGTCCGAACTCAAGAACTGGATACACGCGGCCGGGTGCCTGTTCAATTCAGGTCTGAAGGGATCGCCCACCGTGGTGGATTACATTCCGTGCTATCGCTCCGAGGCTGGCACGGGAACGGCGAACGGATTCGTCTACTGGACGTGACATGAGCACCGCGAGTGAAAACGAAATCCTGACACGGGTGGGGCCGGGCACGCCTATGGGCGAACTCATGCGCCAGTACTGGATTCCGGCGGCCATGTCTTCGGAACTCAAGGCCGATGGCGACCGGCTCTACTGGCGCCTGGGCCAGTTCCTGATGCCTTTCTGGACCATGCCGCCGATCAATTCGCTTGCCACCAAGGTGCTGACGCGCGCCTACGTACCTCTGGACGACAAGCACACCATGGTGGTGGCGCTGGTGAAGCGCGGCGCCTATGCGGGCGGGCGCACCAATTTGGGCACCGAGGTGCCCGGCGCCACACAGAACTACACCATGCTGCCCAACAGCAGCGCCTGGCTGGGCAGGTGGAGATTGCGCGCCAACCGCGACAACGACTATGAGATCGACCGCGAAGTGCAACGCTCCCTAAGCTACACCGGCATCGACGGCGCGCAGATGCAGGACCAGGCGATCCAGGAAAGCATGGGCGAGGTGGCCGATCGCGAGAATGAACACCCGGCGCCCAGCGACATCATGATCACGCGCGTGCGCCGGCAAATGCTCGACGCGGTGCGTAAGTACCGGGAGAACGGCGAGCTTCCTCCGACCGCGCTGCGAGCGGCGCTTTACAGCCGCATCCGCGGCGGTCATTTCCTCGCGCATCGCGATACCGACTGGCGTGAGGCCTATAGCGCCACTTTGTGCGCCACCCCTTGGGAGAACGTCGGCAAGCACGCTGGCTCCTGAAAAGGTTTTGTTCAAAATGCTCCAGCTCTATACCGCCCGCAATTCCATCTGCACCCAGAAGGTCCTCATCACCCTCGCCGAGAAAAAGCTCGACTGGGATCAGAAGACCATTGATCTTTTCAGGAACGAGCAATACGACTCCGAGTACCTAAAGCTCAATCCCAAGGGGGTGGTGCCCACACTGGTGCATGACGGAGCGCCCATCGTGGAATCAACGCTCATCTGCGAATATCTTGACGAGGTGTTTCCCGAGCAGCCCCTGCGTGCGGAAACGGCGATTGGGCGTGCCGGCATGCGGTTGTGGAGCAAGTTCATCGACGAGGGCATCTTCGAGGCCACGCGCGAGATTAGTTTTTCGGCGATGTTCCGCGAACGCATGAAGAACATGACCGAGGAGCAGCGCCAGACGCGCTTTCGCAACGTGGGCGACCCGGAACGCCGCGCGCGCTACCTCTCCACCTACGAGGAGGGCGTCGAGTCCTTGTACGTCTACCAGGGAATCGTTGCCTACGAAAAGCTTTTCAAGGCAATGGAGGGTGAACTTGCCTTGGGCGCCGAATGGATTTGCGGTGAACGATTTACGCTTGGCGACATCAATCTCATGCCGTTCGTGGCGCGCATGGAATACCTCGATCTGCTCGAGGTCTGGACCGGGAAGCGTCCCAATACAATGGCCTGGTGGTCGCGCGCCAAGGCGCGCCCCAGCTTTGTGGAGGCCATAGCCGGCAAGCTGAGCGCCGACGAAATCGCGGCGATGAAAACGCATGGCAGCAAGATCCGCGATCGCGTGGCCGAGCGTCTCGCCGAGTACCTCTCACAGCTTTAACTATTGCGGGGTCAGGTCTTGCAATTGCGTATATGCCTCAATGCAAGACCTGACCCCTACTAATGCACCGTTTCGATCAACATCAGCCCCGACGCGGTATTGGAAATCGGGATGTGATAGTTTGAGTGCACCTTGTGCACCGGTCCCGGCAGCGCGGCGCGCGCCGCGAGCCACATGAGCAGTTCCACGCCCTGCGATCCCACCAGTTCGACCAGTTCGGTCGATGAATACTGGGTCGCCCAGTCGGGCTGCTTGATGAGGCTGTCCATGAATTTCAGATCGAATTCCTTGTTGATGAATCCGGCGCGCTCGCCATCGAGTTGATGCGAGAGGCCGCCCGTCCCCATGACCAGCACCTTCGCATCGGAATCCCAGGACTCGATCGCGCTGCCGATGGCTTCGCCCAGTTTGTAACTGCGCCGTGCCGAGGGAATCGGAAACTGCACGGTGTTGATGCAGATGGGAACGGCGCGCACCGGCGGGCTTTCGCCGCCCGGCCACAGCAGCGACATAGGAATGGTGAAGGCGTGGTCCACCAGCATTTCCTGGCAGGTGGTGATGTCGAACTCCTTGTCCACCAGGGTGTTGATCAGATGCCAGGAAAGATCCAGATCGCCGCGAAACGGCGCCACCACGGGAATGCCCCAGCCTTCATCGGCGTGCCGGTACTCTGACGCCGCACCCACGGCAAAAGTAGGCAGCTTGTCGAGAAAGAAATTGAGGCCGTGGTCGTTATAGATCACCACCGCCACATCGGGTTTGACTTTTTTCAGCCAGGCATGCACCGGTTTGAAGCCGTCGAAGAACGGGCTCCAATAGGGATCGTTCTGCAGTTTCTTGGCGATGGCGCCGCCGATGGAGGGGACGTGGGTGGTGGTAATGCAACCGATGATCTTCGCCATGTCTATCTCCCCGCCGCCGCCAGTTTGGCCTTGAAGGCTTCCTTGGACATGCCGGTCTGCTGCGCGCCGACATCCTGGACGTCGAGGCCGAATATCCCGCCGAACTTCGCCAGGTAATAGATGTTGCCGCCCGCCGCGATCAGTTGCAGCACATTGCGGTTGCGGATGGCGTCGTGCTGCTGGGCATTCAACCCGTATTTCTTGCAATAGGCGTCTTCGTCGCGCTTGAATTCTTCGCGATTCTCGGCGCTGTTGAACGAGAAGCACATCTTGTTGAGCGCATAGCCTTTGCGGGCCTGGACGCCGTCGAAAATGGTGGTGCCCGGTATCGGGTGATTGAGCTGGTTGACTTTCATGCGCACTGACTCCCTCTTGAATTCAAGTACTGCCGGGTAGTCTGTGGGAGCCATGCACTGATCTCTTGATCTAACTCAAATGTCCACCCGCAAAGGGGTCAGGTCTTGTATTGACACATTAGGGTCAGGTCTTGCCTAGCAAAATATATGTCAATACAAGACCTGACCCCAACACTCTGAAATGAAAAAGGGCGCCGCGGCGCCCTTGTCCACGACGCAAGCAAGGCTATTTCATCAACTGCTGCTCCAGATCGTGCATGACCTTGTAGCAGGACAGCACCTGGGCGACGCTGGAGTTGGGTTCGCGCTTCTCGCGGATCGCGGCGATGAACTCCCGGTCCTGCAGCTCGATGCCGTTCATCGACACGGCCACCTTGGAGACGTCGATTTTCTCCATTTTCCCGTTGTAGAGATCGTCGTAACTGGCGATGTAAGTGCCGTTGTCACAGATGTAACGGAAGAAGGTGCCCAGCGGGCCGTCGTTATTGAATGACAGCGTCAGCGAGCAAAGCTTGCCGGAACCGGTCTTCATCTGGATCGACATGTCCATGGCAATGCCCAGCGTCGGATGGATCGGTCCTTGCAGCGCGTTGGCTGCAACAATCTGTTCACCCGTCTGGTACTGGAACAGATCGATGGTATGCGCCGCATGGTGCCAGAGTAGGTGATCGGTCCAGCTGCGCGGTCCGCCCGCGGCATTGATATTGGTGCGGCGGAAGAAAAACGTCTGCACGTCCATGTGCTGGATATTGATCTCCCCTTTTTTGATGCGCTGATTCACCCACTGATGGCTGGGATTGAAGCGCCGGGTGTGGCCGCACATCGCAACCAGACCGGTCTCTTTCTGCATCCTTGTCACTGCCTCGCCGTCGGTGTAGACGTCGCAAAGGGGAATCTCCACCTGCACATGCTTGCCGGCTCTCATGCAGGCCATGGCCTGGGTGGCGTGCATCTGCGTCGGGGTGCAGAGAATGACCGCATCCAGATCCTTCATCGCAAGCGTCTCGTTTAAATCGATGGTGGCGTGCTTGATCTTCCATTTAACGGCGAGCTCTCGCGTGGGCTCGATGCGCCGTCCCACCAGCGACGCTACTTCCACATCCTTGATGTTGGCCAGGCCTTCGAGGTGCTTGATGCCGAATGCTCCGCCGCCTGCAACTGCTATCTTCATGCATGTCTCCTTGCGTGCGAAATTGCTTACTGGGATTCGAGTATGAGGTGTCCGACCGCGGTGTTCGAGGCGGGCACGTGATGGAATCGATGTACCTGGCGAAAGTTCTTGCCCATGGCGCCCAGCGCCACCAGCCACATCACCAGTTCGATCGCTTCGGCGCCGGCTTCGCGAACGTATTCGATATGCGGAATTTTGGCGAGACTCTCCGGGTCAGACACCATCCGATCGAGAAACCTGTTGTCAAATTCCTTGTTGATGAGGCCCGCGCGCGGACCCTGGATCTGGTGGCTCATGCCGCCGGTTCCCCAGATCTGCACATTGAGGTCTTCGTCAAATTTTTCGATTGCTTTGCGAATGGCTTTGCCCAGGTTATAGCAGCGGTTGCCGGTGGGCGGGGGGTACTGCACCACGTTCACCGGGAAAGGAATGATGCGGCAGGGCCAGGCCTCTGGCTGCCCGAACATGAGCGACAGCGGCACCGACAGGCCGTGGTCGACCTTCATTTCATTGATGATGGTGAGGTCGAACTCATCGAGAATCACCGACTGCGCGATGTGCGCGGCCAGTTCCGGGTAGCCGATGACATCGGGCACCTTGCGCGGTCCCCAGCCTTCGTCGGCGGGCGGAAAGCGCTCGGCGCAGCCGATCGCAAACGTGGGGATGATGGAAGCATCGAAAGCCGTGGCGTGGTCGTTGTAGACCAGGAAGATCACGTCGGGCCTGGCCTTGGCTATCCATTGCTTGGAGAATTCAAAGCCCTTGAACAGCGGCTGCCAGTACGGCTCCTTGGTCTTGCCCAGGTCGATCGCCGCGCCGATGGCGGGCACATGCGAGCAGAAGACCGCGGCATTGATTTTCGCCATTATTTTTTCTCCACGCTGGCGTTGGTTTTCAGCTTGCCGTCCTTGATTTCGCTCAGGTGGCGATTGCCTTCAACCGTGCGGCCGCCAGTCAGCATCATCTGGCGGTATTCCTCGGGCGTCATGCCGGTCATGCTCGACGCCGCCAGTTCGAAGGACTGGCCATCGCTGGAAAAGATCTTCGACAGGAAATAGATGTTGCCGCCCGCGGCGATCATGCGGTTGTAATCGCGCGTCAGCACGCCTTGCTTCTGCTCCTCGCTCATGGGCCACTGGTCGAGATAGGCGCGCTGGTCCGCCTTGAACTTCTCGCGGTTCTCCGCCTTCATCAGCGACATGCAGAACTGGTTGAGGTGATAGCCCATGCGCGCCAGTTCGGCATCGAACACCGTCGTGCCGGGGACATCCTTGTATGGTTTTTCGAGTGCCATGGGCACGCTCCTGAAACAAATCAATGGGGGTTGTGGTTCGCGGCCGGAAGCATCAGGGCCGGAATCCTGACGCCAAAGAGCCAATAAACTGCATTTTATCAGCTTGGCGCACGCACGAAGCTGAGCGGACACCATCGGAGACGCAGTGCGGCCGGGCCTAAGATCCGCTTTTTGGCAGCTCGGCTTTCGTATACCCGAGATGGTACGAGGCATCCGGGGGAATCGCCGGCATGGTGGCGTCCCATTGCGCGTAGCGCCGGCGCATCCGGGCCAGGCGCGCGGGTTCACGGCGGGCAAGATTGGCACGCTCGCGGGCATCGGCTTCGAGGTCGAACAGGTACTCATATTCGCCGATGCGCAGGTATTTCCAGCGCCCCGAGCGCATCGCAGCCTGATGGCGATAAAGCATGCGCCAATAGAGTTCGCGTTCGAAACACTGTTCCGGGTGCTGCAATACACCGAGGAGCGATCGGCCATCGAGCGGAAAATCGGGGCTCGTTGCCGCGCCCGCCGCTTCCATGAAGGTCGCCACCCAGTCCATGGTCACGGCGCATTGATGTGTAACGCAGCCCGCGGGTATTTGCCGTGGCCAGTGCGCGATCAGCGGCACGCGAATACCGCCTTCCAGCAGATCCATCTTCTGGCCAATGAATGGCCACATGTCCGAGAAGCGCTCGCCGCCGTTGTCGCTGGTAAAAACGATCAGGGTGTTGGCAAGATTGCCGGCATCACGCAACGCCTCCACCAGCCGTCCGATGCCTTCGTCCATGTGCCCGATCATGCGGTAATAGGTCTCGATAGAGCCGCCGTCGGTATGGGAAATCGACCCGGCGATGCGCTCCGCGGCGGCGGCGTCATCGCGTGTCTCCCAAGGCCAGTGCGGCGCGGTGTAATGCACGCTGAGCATGAATGGACGGTTAGTGCCGGCTTGCCTTCTCACGTATTCGACAGCGCGGTCGGAAATCAGGTCGGTGAGATAACCCTCAACCTTGACCTCGTTTTCCCCTTCAAATAAATCGTGCTTTCCGTTGCGCCCGCTGTGCTTGAAATAATCGACGCCGCCGCCCAGCGGCCCGAAGAATTCTTCGTAGCCGCTTTTGAGCGGTCCGGAGTGGGGTGGGCGGCCCAGGTGCCATTTGCCGATCAGCGCG
>Ga0155956_1257_pt1 | contig 23589 bp, 37 predicted proteins | sample RifCSPlowO2_02_FD_107610 | JGI IMG/M metagenome (GOLD analysis project Ga0155956, IMG submission 107610) | Betaproteobacteria bacterium RIFCSPLOWO2_02_FULL_62_17 | reverse complement strand
CATGGCGAAGAGCAAATTTGAGCGGACCAAGCCGCACGTGAACGTTGGGACGATCGGGCACGTGGATCACGGCAAGACGACTTTGACGGCGGCGATGACGCATGTGCTGGCCAAGAAGTTTGGTGGTGAGGCGAAGAATTACGACCAGATTGACGCGGCGCCGGAGGAGAAGGCGCGCGGGATCACCATCAATACGGCGCACGTGGAGTATGAGACCAAGAACCGGCACTACGCGCACGTGGACTGTCCGGGGCACGCCGATTACATCAAGAACATGATCACAGGGGCTGCGCAGATGGACGGGGCGATCCTGGTGGTGAGCGCGGCCGATGGCCCGATGCCGCAGACGCGCGAGCACATCTTGCTGGCGCGCCAGGTGGGGGTGCCCTACATCGTGGTGTATTTGAACAAGGCGGACATGGTCGATGACGCCGAACTGCTGGAACTGGTGGAGATCGAGGTTCGCGAGTTGCTCACCAAGTACGAGTTTCCCGGGGACAAGACCCCGGTAGTGATTGGCAGTGCCTTGAAGGCGCTCGATGGGGACCCCTCCGACATGGGTGAGGGGTCGATCATGAAGCTGGCCGATGCGCTGGACAACTACATTCCGCAGCCAGAGCGAGCCATTGATGGGGCGTTTTTGATGCCTGTGGAGGATGTATTCTCGATCTCCGGGCGCGGCACGGTGGTGACCGGGCGGGTGGAGCGCGGGGTGGTCAAGGTGGGCGAGGACCTGGAGATTGTGGGCTTGAAGGCCACCTTGAAGAGCGTGTGCACGGGGGTGGAGATGTTCAGGAAGCTCTTGGACGAAGGCCGCGCGGGGGACAACATCGGGGTGTTGCTGCGGGGCACCAAGCGCGAGGAAGTGGAGCGCGGTCAGGTGCTGGCCAAGCCCGGTTCGATCAACCCGCACACCAAGTTTGAGTGCGAGGTGTACGTTCTGTCGAAGGACGAGGGTGGGCGGCACACGCCGTTTTTCCCGGGCTACCGGCCGCAGTTTTACTTTCGGACCACCGATGTGACCGGAAGCTGCGAGTTGCCCGCGGGCACGGAGATGGTTATGCCCGGGGATAACATCAAGATGGTGGTGACCTTGATTGCCCCGATCGCCATGGAGCAGGGCCTGCGCTTTGCCATTCGCGAGGGCGGCAAGACCGTCGGCGCCGGCGTCGTGGCCAAAGTGATGGAGTAACAGCAGTACGAGACTAGGACAGGGATCCTGTTGCAGGTGTCTGAAACAGGTTCGGGATACGGAGAGGCGCGAGGTTCTGAAACCTCGAAAGGCTTTCCCCGGTTCGCCATGATGGATTATTGAACGGGAACACTATGCAAGGGCAAAAAATTCGTATCAGGCTTAAGGCGTTTGATTATCGCCTGATCGATCAGTCGGCGCTTGAAATCGTAGATACCGCCAAGCGCACCGGCGCCGTGGTAAAGGGCCCCGTGCCTTTGCCGACGCGTATTGAGCGCTTCGACATCCTGCGTTCCCCGCACGTCAACAAGACGTCGCGCGACCAGTTCGAAATACGCACGCATTTGCGCTTGATGGACATCATTGATCCCACCGACAAGACGGTGGACGCCTTGATGAAACTTGATCTGCCCGCGGGCGTCGATGTGGAGATCAAGCTGTAAAAATTTGAGTTTCGCGGTGTCGAAGCAATTGTTCCCAAACCATTGCTTCGAATTGTTCAACCGCCGGCCAATTGTAGTCGGCACCCCGCAAGGCTTTCGCGACCGGGGTATTCAAAAGAGGGCAAGACCATGAGTTTGGGGCTCGTCGGCCGCAAGGTCGGCATGACTCGCATTTTCACCGATGAAGGGGACTCTCTTCCGGTGACGGTGCTTGACGTGTCCGATAATCGTGTTACACAGATAAAGACCACTGGCACGGACGGATACAACGCCGTGCAGGTTACCTTCGGCAAACGCCGGCCTTCACGCGTGAACAAGGCATCGGCAGGCCATTTTGCGAAGGCCGGTGTCGAGGCCGGAAACGTCGTCAAGGAATTCCGCGTCGGGGAGGCCGACCTTGCAAACCTGAATCTGGGCGGCAAGCTCGGGGTGGATCTGTTTACGGTTGGACAGTCCGTGGACGTGAGCGGCTCCACGCAGGGTAAAGGTTTTGCAGGCTCGCATAAGCGCCACAACTTCTCCTCCAATCGCGCGAGCCATGGCAATTCGGTTTCGCACAATTCCGCGGGGTCCATTGGCATGGCGCAGGATCCGGGTCGCGTGTTTCCCGGGAAACGCATGTCAGGACACCTGGGCGATGTCAATAGGACCGTGCAGCGCCTGAAGATAGTGCGTATTGACGCCGAGCGTCAGTTGCTCCTGATAAAAGGGGCGATTCCTGGCAGCAAAGGTCGGGATCTTTTTGTCCTGCCGACCATCAAGCCGCGCAAGATCCGCGTGGCAGCCGCGAAAGCGGCGCCGGCGAAGAAGTGAGGCGACCATGGATCTCAATGTGATTAACGACCAAGGGGCGAGCGCTGCGACAGTGTCGGCGTCGGACGCACTTTTTGGGCGCGAGTTCAATCAGTCATTGGTGCATCAGATTGTCATCGCGTATCAGGCGAATGGACGCCAGGGTACACGGGCACAGAAAGGCCGCAGCGATGTGGCGAAGTCGGGCCGCAAGCCGTTTGCACAGAAAGGCACCGGTCGTGCCCGTGCCGGGGACGCCGCCAGTCCCATCTGGCGCGGCGGCGGCAGGATTTTTCCAAATCTTCCCGACGAGAATTTCAGCCATAAAGTAAATCGCAAAATGTACCGCGCCGGAATGTGCTCGATACTTTCGCAATTGGCGCGTGAAGGAAGATTGTCGGTCGTCGACGAATTCTCGGTTGCCGCGCCCAAGACCAAGCTTCTTGCGCAGAAAATTCGTGCCATGGGGTTCGACTCCGTCCTGGTGATCACCGACTCGATCGATGAGAACCTGAAGTTGTCCTCGAGAAACCTTCCGCATGTTCAAGTGCTCGATGTCGGTCATGCTGATCCGGTTTCGCTGATCCAGCACGCTCGTGTCATCCTTACACGCAAGGCGGTATCGAGGTTTGAGGAGATACTGGTATGAGCGAGACCACCACAAGATTCAACACCGAGCGGCTGATGCTGGTGTTACTGGCTCCGCAAGTGTCGGAAAAAAGCACTTTTATCGGTGAGCGAAACAACCAGTACGTTTTTCGCGTGACGTCGGACGCCACCAAGCCGGAGATCAAGGCAGCGGTCGAACTGATGTTCAAGAAAAAGGTGCAATCCGTGCAGGTCCTGAATGTCAAGGGCAAGGAAAAGCGTTCAGGCCGCACCATCGGTCGTCGCCGTAACTGGAAGAAGGCTTATGTCAGTCTGATGCCGGGCGAAGAAATTACCTACCAGGGGGCGGAGTAGCCATGGCACTAGTCAAACTCAAACCGACCTCCAATGGACGGCGTGCTGTCGTTCGAGTCGTCAATCCCGATCTTCACAAGGGAAAACCCGAAGCCAGCCTGCTTGAGAAAAAGACTCGTGGATCCGGACGCAACAATTCCGGTCGGATCACGGTACGTCATCAAGGCGGCGGACACAAACAGCAATATCGGATCATTGACTTCAAGCGCGACAAGGACGGAATTGCGGCGAAAGTCGAACGTGTCGAATACGACCCGAATCGTAGCGCCAATATCGGCTTGCTTTGCTACACGGATGGCGAGCGCCGTTACGTTATCGCGCCTAAAGGATTAAAGGCGGGTATGGTACTGATGTCGGGGCCGGAAGCCCCGATCAAGTCAGGCAATACCTTGCCGCTGCGCAATATCCCGGTTGGTTCAACGATATATTGCGTGGAAATGCAGCCTGGCAAAGGTGCTCAATTGGCGCGAGCCGCAGGCACCTCGGCGCAGTTGCTGGCCCGCGAAGGCAGCTATGCGCAGCTTCGCTTGCGTTCCGGAGAAATCCGCAAGGTGCACGTCGACTGCCGCGCCACGATAGGCGAGGTCGGCAACGAAGAGCACTCGCTGCGCTCCATCGGCAAGGCGGGCGCCAAGCGCTGGCGCGGCATACGCCCGACTGTAAGGGGAGTGGCGATGAACCCGATTGACCACCCGCATGGCGGCGGCGAAGGTCGCACGGCGGCTGGTAGGGATCCCGTGAGTCCTTGGGGCACGTTGACCAAGGGTTACAAGACTCGCAAAAACAAGCGCACACGCGGAATGATCGTTCAGTTCCGCCATAAGAGATAGGAATAGACCATGGGACGTTCGGTCAAAAAAGGTCCTTTTGTGGACCAGCATCTGGTTAACAAGATCGAGGCTGCGCGAGCGACAAGCGACAAACGCCCGATCAAAACGTGGTCGCGTCGCTCGACAATCGTGCCCGATTTTGTCGGCCTGACCATCGCTGTGCACAATGGCAAGCAGCATGTGCCCGTGTACATCTCCGAGAACATGGTCGGTCATAAGTTGGGAGAGTTCGCGTTGACCCGTACTTTCAAGGGTCACTCGGCCGACAAGAAAGTTACTGCGCCCGCCGCCGCGCCCAAGAAATGACGGAGCACCTTATGCAAACTCAAGCCAAACTTTACGGTGTTCGTCTGTCCGCGCAGAAGGGGCGACTGGTTGCCGATCTGATCCGCGGACTGCCCGTTGATCAGGCACTAAATGTACTCACCTTCTGCCCGAAACGAGGCGCGCAAGTGATAAAGAAAGTGCTCGAATCGGCGATCGCCAATGCCGAGCATAACGACGGCGCCGATATCGATGAACTGAAGGTCAAGACCATCATGGTCGAAAAGGGGACGGTACTTAAGCGCTCTCAGCCCAGGGCAAAGGGACGGGGAAATCAAATTATCAAACCCACCTGCCATATTTTTGTAACTGTCGGCGACGAGGAAGTAAAGCGTCCGGCAAATAAGGCGAATTCATAAGGACCTGCCATGGGACAAAAGATTCATCCGATTGGATTTCGCCTTGCAGTCAACAAGAACTGGGGTTCTCGCTGGTTTGCGAATAGCAAAAATTTTGCGAATATGCTCAATGAAGATATCAAGGTTCGAGCCTATTTAAAGAGCAAGCTCGCGCACGCCTCGGTGGGGCGTGTTGTCATCGAACGGCCCGCCAAGGACGCGCGCATTACCATTTACAGCGCGAGGCCGGGTGTCGTTATAGGCAAAAAGGGCGAAGACATCGAGAACCTCAAGACCGATCTTCGCAAGCTGCTTGGCGTGCAGATGGTTCATGTGAATATTGAAGAGATCCGAAAGCCGGAGATTGACGCACAGTTGATCGCTGATTCGATTACGCAGCAACTGGAAAAGCGCATCATGTTTCGCAGAGCAATGAAGCGCGCAATGCAAAACGCGATGCGCCTAGGCGCGCAAGGCATCAAGATTATGAGCGCCGGCCGATTGAACGGCATTGAGATTGCCCGGACTGAGTGGTACCGGGAAGGTCGCGTGCCGCTCCATACCCTGCGCGCGGATATTGATTACGGAACCTCCGAAGCCAAGACGACCTATGGCGTAATTGGTGTGAAGGTGTGGGTCTACAAAGGCAACGTTCTTCCGAAGGCGGAGCAGCAATCCACGCTGGCCGCGCCGGCAGTCGACGACATGCCGGTGGCGAAAATCATGAAAAAGCCGGCGCCGAAGCCTTCAGAGGGGGCCGAAACCAAGGCCGACCGGGTTGCCAAACCGGCAGGCGACGCGCCTGCAAAACCCAAGGCGGCGCGAACACGAGCGCCACGAAAAGCCAGTGATGCCGGCAAGGCCGCGGAACCGGCCAAGCAGGTCGAGGGCGCCACCGACGCGCCCAAGACCGCAGTCAAGCGAGCCCGAACGCCGAAGCCGACGCCGGAAAGCGGCTCGGATAAGCAAAGCAGCTAGGAGACGCAGATGTTGCAGCCTGCACGCACAAAGTACCGCAAACAGCAGAAGGGGCGCAATACGGGCGTCGCTACCAGAGGAGCAAAAGTTTCCTTTGGCGAGTTTGGCCTGAAGGCAGTCGAAAGAGGCCGCTTGACCGCGCGCCAGATCGAGGCCGCCCGGCGGGCCATGACTCGCCATATCAAGCGTGGCGGCAGGGTGTTTATCCGCATTTTCCCGGACAAACCCATTTCGCAAAAACCCGCCGAAGTCCGCATGGGCAATGGCAAGGGAAATCCGGAGTATTTCGTCGCCGAGATTCAACCCGGGCGGGTTCTCTACGAAATGGACGGCGTGGATGAACCCATGGCACGAGAGGCTTTCGCGCTCGCCGCGGCAAAATTGCCTCTCAAGACAATGTTCGTATTTCGGCAGGTGGGCTAAGGGATGAAATCCAGCGAACTCAGAGTGAAGGATACCTCGCAGTTGGGCAAGGAGTTGGAGGAGCTATTGCGGGCGCAATTCAACCTGCGTATGCAAAGAGCGACCCAGCAGCTTTCCAACACCAGTCAGTTAAGCAAAGTGCGACGCGATATTGCGCGTGTTCGGACAATAATGCGTGAGAAGGTGGCAGCGAAATGAACGATTCCAAGACCGAACCGAAGGCAAAGAATCATCGGACGCTGACAGGGCGTGTCGTCAGTGACAGCATGAGCAAGACTAGAACCGTGCTGGTTGAGCGTCGCGTCCCCCATCCCTTGTATGGAAAAATCCTGGTCAGATCCAAGAAATACCATATTCATGACGAAACCAATGAATGCCGCAAGGGGGATCTGGTCATAATCGAGGAATGCCGTCCATTGTCTAAAACCAAGGCGTGGCGTTTGAGTAAATTGCTGGAAAAGGCACAGTCAATCTGAATATCGGGTTTGTCAGCACTATTCTCAAATTCAGGCTATAATATTCGGCTGTAAATTACCTGCTCCGCCCTCTGGTCAGGTCAATCACATCCCCTACGGGATCCAAAACTGCTCGTTTGTTATGGCGGGCAAGTTGGAGATAAAAAATGATTCAGATGCAAACGGTTCTTGACGTTGCCGATAACACCGGCGCGCGCGCGGTGATGTGTATCAAGGTGCTTGGCGGATCGAAGCGTCGCTATGCGCAAATTGGCGACGTCATCAAGGTCAGCGTCAAAGATGCCGCCCCGAGAGGCCGCGTAAAAAAGGGCGAGATCTACAACGCCGTGGTCGTGCGCACAGCCAAGGGCGTGCGCCGGGCAGATGGAAGCCTCGTCAAATTCGATTCGAATGCCGCCGTCTTGCTGACCGCCAAGATGGAGCCCATTGGAACGCGAATTTTTGGCCCCGTGACAAGAGAGCTGCGAAACGAACGATTCATGAAAATCGTTTCGCTCGCTCCGGAAGTTCTCTAGCCGATTGGCAAGGGTGTCGCGCGCTTCAGTACGCGAGCCAAGTCCGAAGGAAACAATATGCAAAAGATCAGGAAAGGTGACGACGTGATCGTGCTTACCGGCCGTGACAAAGGCAAAAGGGGCACGGTATTGCGCCGGGTGGGCCAGGATTCCGTGGTGGTGGAAGGGGTTAACCGTGTAAAAAAACACCAGCGACCCAATCCTATGAAGAATCAAACAGGCGGAATCATTGAAATGGAAATGCCGATGAATATTTCCAATGTCGCGCTTTTCAATCCGCAGACGCAAAAAGCCGACCGCGTTGGCATCAAGTCGCTTGAGGACGGACGCAAAGTGCGGATGTTCAAGTCAAACGGCGAAATGGTCGACGCGCGCTAAGGACGGGCAAACATGGCACGATTACAGGATTACTACCGGGCAACAGTTGTCCCGGAACTCAAGACAAAGCTTGGTCACACTTCCGCGATGCAGGTTCCGCGGATCTCCAAGATCACCCTGAACATGGGTGTCGGGGAAGCGGTCGCCGACAAGAAGGTCCTGGAGCATGCGCTCGGCGATTTGACGAAGATCGCGGGCCAGAAGCCGGTGGTCACCAAGGCCAAGAAATCCATCGCGACATTTAAAGTAAGAAAAGACTATCCGGTTGGATGCATGGTTACGCTTCGCGGCAAGCGCATGTATGAATTTTTTGACCGCCTTGTGTCCATCGCGATCCCCCGTATCCGCGATTTTCGCGGCGTGTCGTCAAGGGCTTTCGACGGCCGCGGCAACTACAGCATTGGCGTGCGCGAGCAGATTATTTTTCCTGAGATTGAGTACGACAAGATAGATGCTCTGCGCGGACTGAATATCAGCATTACGACAACGGCGAAAACCGACGATGAAGCGCGCGCACTTTTCGCCGCTTTTCACTTTCCCTTCAAGAGCAATTGAGGTGCCCCATGGCAAAGCTTGCCGTTATTAATCGTGATCAGAAACGGCGCAAGACCGTCGCGAAGTTCGCGGCACGCCGAGAAGCTCTGATCGAAATCATTGCCGATGTGAAACGCAGCGATGAAGAGCGTGCCGAGGCACGCGTGGCATTTCAGCAATTGCCTCGGGATGCGTCACCGGTGCGCCTGCGCAATCGCTGCAGATTGACCGGCAGACCCCGGGGAGTATTCAAGAAATTCGGGCTCGCGAGAAGCAAATTGCGAGAGTTCGCCATGCGCGGGGAGATTCCCGGCATGATCAAGGCAAGTTGGTAAGGGGGCGCGCCCATGAGCATGACCGATCCTATCTCTGACATGTTGACGCGGATCCGCAACGCACAAATGGTGCAACGGACTGTTGTCAGCATGCCTTCGTCGAAACTCAAGGTGGCGATCGCTCAGGTATTGAAGGAAGAGGGATACGTTGAAGATTTTGCCGTGCGGCCGAATGCGGGCAAGCCCGAGCTCGATATCAATCTCAAGTATTACGCTGGCGCGCCGGTAATCGAAAAAATCGAGCGAGTGTCCCGCCCTGGGTTGCGGATCTACCGCGGACGGGACGATATTCCAAAAGTCATGAATGGCCTTGGTGTCGCGATAGTCTCTACATCGAGAGGCGTTATGACTGACCGCAAGGCTCGCGCCACCGGTGTGGGCGGAGAAGTTCTTTGCATAGTGGCATGAGGAACACGACATGTCTCGTATAGGAAAAAATCCGGTGCCGCTACCCAAGGGGGTGGATGTCACCTTGAGCGGAGACTCGGTTGCGATTAAGGGGCCTCTTGGCACGCTGACTCAGCCGCTTACGGGCCAGATAAAGGTCGCGAAGAACGGAGACGCACTGGAATTTGGCGTACTTGGCGAGGAAGAAAATTCCGACGCCATGTCCGGAACCGTCCGCGCGCTTGTGGCCAATATGGTGATAGGGGTCACCAAAGGATTCGAGAAAAAATTGTCCTTGGTAGGAGTCGGCTATCGCGCGCAGGCACAGGGCGACAAACTGAATCTTTCGCTTGGATTCTCGCATCCTGTGGTGCATCAGATGCCCAAAGGCGTAAAAGTTGAAACGCCCACGCAAACAGAAATTGTGATCAAGGGCATAGATAAGCAGCAGGTTGGCCAGGTGGCTGCGGAAGTGCGCGCGTATCGCCCCCCCGAGCCTTACAAAGGCAAGGGCGTGCGCTATTCCGGCGAGCAGGTGGTCATTAAAGAAACCAAGAAGAAGTAGGGGGCTAAAGATGATCAACAAGAATGGCGCGCGCTTGCGCCGGGCAGGCCAAACCAGGCAGAAGATCAATCAGTTGCGTGCGGTGCGGCTGGAGGTTCATCGCACCAACGGGCATATATATGCCCAAATCTTTTCTGCCGAAGGCGACAAGGTGCTAACCAGTGCCTCCACAGCCGAGAAGGAAGTGCGAGCCACCATTGCCAACGGCGGAAACAAGATTGCCGCCGCCACGGTTGGCAAGCGCATCGCGGAGAAAGCCAGGCAAATGGGTATTGAGGCAGTGGCGTTCGACCGTGCCGGCTACAAATATCACGGTCGCGTGAAAGCGTTGGCCGACGCCGCGCGCGAGGCAGGGCTCAAGTTCTAGTAACGACACCGTGATGCAGTTGTGATCCCGGCAAGCGGCTATCGAAAAGACGTTTCAAAGGACTAACCATGGCAAGAATGCAATCGAGGACGCAGGGTAACGAACCGCGTACCGATGGTTTGAAGGAAAAGATGATCGCGGTGAACCGCGTCACGAAAGTCGTGAAAGGCGGTCGTATTCTCGGCTTCGCGGCGTTGACCGTGGTCGGTGATGGCGATGGGTCCGTTGGAATGGGCAAAGGCAAGGCGCGCGAGGTACCAGTGGCGGTCCAGAAGTCTCTCGAGGAAGCACGTAGACGGATGATCCGCGTGCGCCTGAAAAATGGCACCTTGCAGCATTCCGTCATTGGCAGGCATGGAGCGTCGAAAGTTATTATGCAGCCTGCCTCTCAAGGCACGGGCATCATAGCGGGCGGCCCGATGCGCGCGGTATTCGAAGTCATGGGCGTTACCAACGTGCTTGCGAAATGTCTTGGATCCACCAATCCCTACAACGTTGTGCGTGCGACGCTGGATGGATTGAAAAGAATGAACACCCCTTCGGAAATTGCCGCCAAGCGCGGGAAATCCGTTGAAGAGATTACCGCGGCATAGAGGGAATCGCGATGGCTGCACAGAAAATCAGAATTAAATTAGTTAAAAGCGTGATTGGCTGCAAGCAGAGCCATCGTGAGACGGTGCGCGGATTGGGTCTGCGGCGAGTCAATCACGTCGTGGAATTAGCCGATACGCCGCAGGTTCGCGGCATGATCGACACCGTGCAATATCTTGTACGCGTTGAAGCTTAAGGGGGCTCGTATGCAACTCAATGCGCTCAGCCCGGTGGCGGGATCCAAGAAGGCAAAACGCCGTGTTGGTCGCGGTATTGGCTCGGGATTAGGCAAGACCGCCGGACGGGGACACAAAGGGCAGAAATCGCGCTCAGGCGGATTTCACAAGGTGGGGTTCGAGGGCGGCCAGATGCCTTTGCACCGCCGCCTTCCCAAGCGAGGTTTTGTCTCGCATAAGCACACCGAAGAGGTCAGACTCTCGGATCTTGGAAAACTGAAAGACCAGCGCATTGACCTGGCGGCGCTTAAGGCCGCTGGGCTCGTCAGTATTCATGCCGAACAGGCGAAAGTGATCCTGGCCGGGGCGATCAAGGCAAAGGTGAATATTGTGGGTATCGGTGTCACGGCAGGGGCGAAGGCCGCGATCGAGGCGGCCGGTGGCAGCGTCGAAACATTGAAGGCCGAACCGCAAGGTCGGCTCAAGAAAAAGGAAAAGGCCGGATCCTAACGGACAGGTAGACCCATGGCGACGCAAGCAGCTCAACTCGGCAAATCCGGCAAGTATGGCGATCTGAAAAAAAGATTGCTGTTCCTGCTTGGCGCTCTGCTGGTATTTCGGATTGGGGCGCACATTCCCGTTCCCGGAATCGACCCTACAAAGCTTGCAGAGTTATTTCAGGGCCAGCAGGGCGGCATTCTGGGATTGTTCAATATGTTCTCGGGCGGCGCATTGTCCCGGTTCACCATATTCGCGCTGGGGATCATGCCCTATATTTCCGCGTCGATCATCATGCAACTGATGACTGCGGTATCGCCGCAATTGGAAGTCCTGAAAAAGGAAGGGCAGGCCGGGCAACGGAAGATTACGCAGTACACGCGTTATGGAACCGTGTTCCTCGCGCTATTCCAGGCCACCGGGATCTCCATCGCGCTCGAGTCACAACCGGGGCTGGTCATGGATCCGGGCCTGCTGTTCCGGTTTACCACGGTGACGACGCTGGTTACCGGAACGATGTTCCTGATGTGGCTGGGCGAGCAGGTCACGGAACGAGGTCTCGGAAACGGAATCTCAATCATCATTTTTGCCGGCATCGCAGCGGGGCTACCCAGCGCGATCGCCGGGTTGCTTGAGTTGGTGCGCACCGGCGCGATGAATCCGTTGACGGCACTGGCAATAACCGTCGCGGTGGTGCTGGTGACCTGGGCGGTGTGTTTTGTGGAGCGCGGTCAGAGAAAAATACTGGTCAACTATGCCAAGCGCCAGGTTGGCAATAAGATCTACGGGGGACAGGCGTCGCACCTGCCTTTCAAGCTCAATATGTCGGGTGTGATTCCTCCGATTTTCGCGAGTTCCATTATCCTGTTCCCGGCGACTCTGGCAGGATGGTTCGGGGCCAGCGAGGGAGCCAATTGGTTGAAGGATATTGCCGCGACGCTTTCTCCCGGACAACCCATTTACGTGATGTTGTATGCAGCGGCAATAGTGTTTTTCTGTTTTTTCTACACCGCGCTGCAATACAACCCCAAGGAGACTGCGGACAATTTGAAGAAGTCCGGCGCGTTTGTTCCGGGAATAAGACCCGGCGACCAGACATCCAGGTATCTGGAGCGCATCCTTCTCAGATTGACGCTTGCCGGCGCCGTATATGTGACGCTGGTTTGCCTGTTGCCAGAATTTTTGATCCTGAAATGGAATGTGCCGTTCTATTTCGGTGGGACGTCGTTACTGATTATCGTTGTAGTAACCATGGACTTCATGGCCCAGGTGCAGGCTTACGTCATGTCACATCAATACGAAAGTCTCCTGAAGAAGGCAAACTTCAAAGGAGCGGGCTTTCCCACCAGATAGGAACTCATGGCGAAAGAGGACGTGATCCAAATGCAGGGCGAGATCGTCGAAACCCTGCCTAACGCTACCTTCCGTGTGAAGCTGGAAAACGGTCACGTAGTGCTCGGCCATATTTCGGGAAAGATGCGGATGCATTACATACGAATTTTGCCGGGCGACAAGGTGACCGTGGAACTCACGCCGTATGACCTGTCGCGTGCAAGGATTGTCTTCCGGGCCAAATAGGCGGACCGGAATTTTTGAGAGGAAGCAGCCATGAAAGTATTGGCATCAGTCAAGAAGATCTGCCGAAACTGCAAAATCGTCAGGCGTAAGCGTGTGATCCGCGTGATCTGCAAGGATCCGCGTCACAAACAGCGCCAAGGGTAGATCACAGGATTCTTTCAGGTTATAATTCTCGGTTTCGCTTTCGACGCCGGGCACAGAAAAAAGGAACGAGCGCATGGCACGGATAGCAGGCGTCAACATCCCGAACCATCAGCATGCCGAGATCGCTTTGCAGGCGATCTACGGGGTAGGTCGCGCCCGCGCGAGCGCCATTTGCAATGCGGCCGGAATAAACAAGTCATTGAAAATAAAAGACTTGTCAGAATCGGATATGGAAAAGCTGCGTCTCGAGGTGTCCCGGTTCGCGATCGAAGGGGATCTGCGCCGCGAGGTATCCATGAATATAAAGCGGCTCATGGACTTGGGCTGCTATCGAGGAACGCGTCATCGGAAGGGCCTTCCGGCGCGCGGCCAGCGCACCAAGACCAATGCGCGGACGCGCAAGGGTCCGCGCAAGGCAGCGATCAAGGGCAAGGTTCAGGCCGGCAAGGGCTGATCCAGAGCCTAACAAATTTCAAGGGAAAGAATAGATGGCAAAGCCGCCAGCACCACAGACCGCCGCGCGAGTACGCAAGAAGGTCAAAAAGAACGTCGCAGAAGCGATCGTCCATGTCCATGCTTCGTTCAACAACACCATCGTGACGATTACCGATAGGCAGGGAAATACGCTTGCCTGGGCGACCTCTGGGGGTGCCGGGTTCAAGGGATCGCGCAAATCCACCCCGTTTGCGGCGCAGGTTGCCGCAGAGGCCGCAGGGCGGGCTGCCGTTGAATGCGGCGTGAAAAATCTGGAAGTCCGTATCAAGGGACCGGGACCGGGCCGCGAATCGGCGGTCCGCGCCTTGAATGCCTTGGGTCTAAAGGTCACCAGCATCGCTGATGTGACTCCCGTGCCGCACAACGGCTGCCGTCCACCGAAACGCCGCCGCATCTGACGAGGAAAATATGGCCCGCAATCTCGATCCAAAATGTCGTCAATGCCGTCGCGAGGGAGAAAAGCTCTTCCTCAAGGGCGAAAAATGTTTTACAGATAAATGCGCCATCGAGCGCCGCGCCTATGCGCCCGGCCAACACGGACAGAAAAGCGGCGCGCGGCTCTCGGATTACGGTAAACAGCTCCGTGAAAAGCAGAAGCTGCGCCGTATCTACGGCGTGCTTGAGCGCCAGTTTCGCAAGGTTTACGCCGCGGCCTCGAGTTCCAAGGGGGTCACCGGCGAGCGGCTGCTGCAAATTCTTGAGACGCGGCTTGACACGGTTGCCTACCGCATGGGTTTTGGTTCGAGCCGTACGGAGGCCCGCCAGATCGTTCGGCACAATGGCGTTCTGGTCAACGGCAAGCGGGTCAATATCCCATCGTATGAGGTTCGGCCTGGCGATACCGTTGAAGTCGCGGAAGCGTCCAAATCCCAGCTTCGCATCAAGGGAGCGGTCGAGGCGGCGGAATCGCGCGGCTTGCCGGACTGGATCGAGCTCGATTCGAAAAGCATGAAGGGCAAGCTCAAGGCGCTTCCCGCGCGATCCGAGCTGCCCGCGACAATCAATGAAAGCATGGTCATCGAACTGTATTCGAAGTAATCGCGAGAATTTCTCGCGGCCCCCAAGAACCCAGAGCAGCATTAATCAGTTGCCGCAGGCGCCAGAACGAAATCCGCGCCGAAGGTACTAGTCATTCGAGGAAATCGCATGCAAACAAGTGGATTCCTGAAACCGCGCATTATCGATGTGCAAGGCATAGCGCCCAACCACGCCAAGGTGGTTATGGAGCCGTTCGAACGGGGCTACGGGCACACGCTTGGCAACGCCTTGCGTCGTGTTTTGCTGTCCTCCATGCCGGGGTACGCGCCTACCGAGGTGCAGATCGCCGGCGTATTGCACGAGTACTCCACGATCGAAGGCGTGCAGGAGGATGTGGTCGATATCATGCTGAATCTCAAGGGCGTGGTCTTGAAGCTCCATAATCGGGAGGACGCTCTTCTTACGCTGAAAAAGCTTGGCGAGGGTGCGGTCAAGGCCTCCGATATCGAGGCAACGCATGATGTGGAGATCATTAATCCTGAACATGTCATCGCGCATCTGGCGCCTGGCGGCAAGCTCGAGATGCAGATCAAGGTTGAAAATGGGCGCGGCTACGTACCGGGCAATGTACGGGTCATTCCCGAGGAGTCCAAGGGCATAGGAAAAATCATTCTCGATGCCTCGTTTTCTCCGGTGCGGCGGGTTTCCTATGCGGTGGAATCGGCGCGCGTAGAGCAGCGTACGGACCTCGACAAGCTGATAATTGACATAGAAACGAACGGTGCAATCGAGCCCGAGGAAGCAATCCGCTATGCGGCGCGAATCCTGGTTGATCAGCTTTCCGTGTTCGCGGCGCTGGAAGGCATCGCGCCCACAATCGAGGAAAAGAAATCCCCGCAGGTGGATCCGATACTCCTGCGGCCGGTCGATGATCTCGAACTGACAGTACGCTCCGCCAATTGCCTGAAAGCGGAGAATATCTATTACATCGGCGACCTGATCCAGCGAACCGAATCTGAACTCTTGAAAACCCCGAATCTCGGCAGAAAATCGCTGAACGAGATCAAAGAAGTTCTCGCGTCACGCGGTCTTACCCTGGGCATGAAACTGGAGAACTGGCCTCCCGCAGGTCTGGAGATCGCGCGCGGCTGAAAACCACGCCAAATTAAAGGCAATAATCATGCGTCACCGACTCGGACTAAGAAAACTCAATCGCACCAGCAGCCATCGACTGGCGATGCTGCGCAATATGACAAATTCGCTGCTCTTGCATGAAGCGATCAAGACCACGCTTCCCAAAGCCAAGGAGCTGCGGCGCGTGGTCGAACCCATGATTACGCTGGGTAAAAAACCATCGCTCGCCAATCGCCGCCTCGCCTTCAACCGGCTTCGCGACCGCGACATGGTCATCAAACTGTTCGGTGAACTTGGCCCCCGCTACGCCAATCGCAATGGCGGCTACCTGCGTATCCTCAAATTCGGCTTCCGCGACGGCGACAATGCCCCGATGGCGCTGGTGGAATTGGTGGACCGCCCGGAAATCAAGGCAGAGTCCAAAGCTGAGGCTGCCGCGGAATAGGCTGCCGAAAGTTCGCATAAAAAAGCCGGCACACGCCGGCTTTTTAGTCTCGGCACAGGGCAGTTAAATCCCCATCATTCGCAGGGTCGCCTTGAACAGATTGCTTTCCGGCCGCGCCAGATTGTCCAGAATCGTGAAATGATTGTCACCCGGGCAAGGGATGTCCGCGGCCAGCACCGCATTCCACTTGTTGGCCATGACGCGATGTTGCGAATGAAAACCGCCGGTTTCACTGCCGCCTACGGCGAGATACAACGGCGCATCGGTTGCGGGCGGCAGGAGGGCGGGGCTGACGGCGACGGCGCTGCGTCGAGTGAGGCGCACGTCATTGTTGATGGTGGGTACCTTGACGATCTCCCGCAGGTCGAAAACCCCGCTGATCGATAGCCCGGCCTTGACCACTTTGTGAGGCAGATCCGCGGCATAAATCGGCCAGAGACACGCCAGCATCATCGCGGTCAAATGGCCGCCCGCCGAGTGTCCACATGCGAAAAGAGAGCCCGCCGGCGCCCCGAAGTTGCTGCCATTGCGGTACAGCCACGCGCAGGTCTGCACCATTTGCATCACGATATCGCGAACCTCGACGCTCGGACATAGAGCGTAGTTGGGAATCGCCAGCGTGATTCCGACCTGAGTCAGCGCGTTGGCCAGAAATGAGTAGCCTGCCTTGTCCTGAGCGCGCCAGTAGCCGCCGTGGATGAATACCAGCATCCCTTTGCTGGGGCCCTTTGAACGAAAGATATCCATGCATTCCGAAGCGCCATTCCCATAGGGCACGTCGAGGTAGCAATCAAGCCGCGCCCGCGCCCGTTCCGAGTCTTCATTCCAGCGGGCGGCAATCTGAGCGAAATCGGAAACGGCAAGCCGCGGGTTGTAGAGCAGATCGTAGCGGGAGGGCGAGGTGTTCATACACAGGCCAAGGAATTGCGGTAAGGCTCAATGCCAAACATTGCAGCCAGCATTCCGCATGGCCGGGGCTACTGGAATGCTTCGCGCCAAAGGTCCAGCGCCTGCTGCACCGGGCGGTCGGAGAAGCTGAAAAGCACGGCCTGATCGGCAATTTCGAACCGGTAGGGCATCCATGACGGGCAGACGAACACATCCCTGGGTCCAAATTCGAACGCTTCGCCCCTGATCACGCAACGCCCCCTGCCCTCGACGGCCGCGTAGACGGTGGAATCCGTCGAGCGATACTCCGCGCCTTTGAATCCCGTGGGAAGCATTTGCATGAAAGTGCCCATGGTCGGCATTGCCCAGCCGCCCGTCACTGGATTGGTATATTGCAGCTTGTAGCCCCAGCAGGGGTGTGCTTGGTTGTCCGCCAGGAGTGTGTCGAGGGCCTCCCGGGTCCGTTCGTACGGATACCAGAACAAGGGCGAGGTCCTGCTCTTGGCCTGATACTCCACGGGTTTCATGGTGTTGCCAAACTGTGCGAAATTCTCGCCCTGGGTGCCGTGGATGCGCTGCATGGATTCGGGCGCCCTCTCCAGGAACTGGGCATCCAGATATTCGACCAGAGGAACATCCAGCCCATCCATCCAGACCATGGGCTCATTCGAGGGATTGCCATGATCATGAAAGGTCCAGGAGGGCGTGATCACGAAATCGCCCACATTCATGGTGACTTTTTCACCATTCACGGCGGTGTAGGCGCCTCCGCCGTAAAGAACAAAGCGCAGCGCCGATTGTGAATGACGGTGGGTCGGCGCAATTTCGCCCGGCAGGATCAACTGCAATCCCGCGTACAAGCTGTGCGTGATCCGCGATCGGCCGCGCAGGCCGGGATTTTCCAGCACCAGCACCCGTCGCTCGGCTTCCTGCGCGGTAATCAACTTGCCGGCTTCCTGTATCCACGGCCATACCTCGGTCCACTTCCACAGGTAGGGCTTGCACGGCGTATTGGGTTCCTTCGGTATCAGCGTATGCAGGACCTCCCAAAGCGGGGTGCAGTTGCCGCCATTGATTCGGTCATAGAACTGCTGGCGGTTTACAGTGGCGCTGGGTTGCAGAATGGCGGACATGACTTTCTCCCGGAATCGTGGTTCGCTGGAACGCCGTTATTTTCCACTGTTTCCCGCCTGTGTGTTCGGCCGAAAAGCGTTGTGGACGGCGCGTGGTCAAGCGAGCGTTAACCCCCGGAGGAACTGCGTCCCGGCCTGCATCCGTGTCAAAAGGTGGAACTCGCGAAACATCGGTCCGGATTGTCGGCCTGGCGCCCGGATTGAAGCAGGTCGACGCACGCGCTTTAGGAGGGCATGTCCGGTTTGAGCAGTTCGAGCGCGCCGAGCAGGGCCTGCTCGTAACGTGCTTTCTCCCTGGCAGCCGACTCGGGTGTCCATCGATAGAAGCCTTCCCCGGTCTTCATGCCTAGCTTGCCCGCGGCAACTTTGTCGCTCAGCGCGGCGGAAGGGACGGTGTTGTTTGCAAGGCTCGGATACATGGTTCGTGCCGCCGCGCAATGGATGTCCAGTCCCGCAATATCCTTCTGCAGTACCGGCCCTGCGGCCAGGTAGCGCAGGCCGAATCCGAATCTCACGGCGGCATCAATGTCCTCCGCACTGGCAAGCCCTGCGTCGATCATGGCAAAGGCCTCGCGTGCCAGCGCGTGCTGCAGCCGGTTGGCGAGAAATCCCGGCACATCCTTTTTCACATTGACCGGCACTTTTCCCAGGCTGCGCATCAGGCCGCTGCATCGCTCGCATAGCACGGGGTCGGTGGCTTCTCCGCGTACGACTTCGACCGCCGGCACCAGGTGAGCAGGCATGAAAAAATGCAGGCCAAGCATACGTTCGCGGGTTTTCAGGCCCCTGCTGATTTCACTGATCGGAATGCTCGAGGAATTGCTCGCCAAGGGGAGGCTCGCTGGCGCAAAATTTTCCATCTGTGCGAACAGTGACCTCTTCAATTCAAGTTGTTCCGGTATGCATTCAATCAGGATACCCAGTTCATTCCAGGGCAATTCAGAGATATGCGGATGCATGCGAATTGGCATTGATTTCGGCGAGTGGCCCAGTTGTTCGACAGACTGCGCTATTCTCGCCAGAGCGGCGGACCAGCGGTCCTGCAGCGGTTCCACAATGTTGATGGCCCAGCCACCCGCGATGAATATCGCCGCAATGTCGGTGCCCATGGTGCCGCCACCCACGATGGCGGCGGATCGCAAAAGAAAGCTGTTGCTCATTGCTTGCACTCCAGGAAAAAATGCCTTGGCTCAGCCGGGTCGCGAAGGGCCGTTTGCCGAGGCATCCTGCCTGACTCTGCTAAACTCGCGCACCATGCTTCGCGCACTGACCCTGTCGATCGCATTCGTTGTCGCCGCATTCGTTGTCGCGCATCCAGCGGGCGCGCAATCGTTGCGGGACCTGCTATTTGACGCCATCAAGGCCGGGGATTATGCCGAAACCGCGCGTCTCGTCAAAGCAGGCATACATTACACCGCCCGCAACGCGGAGGGCGAGTCGCCCCTGATGGCTGCGGCGGAAAATGCCCGCCTGGACATGGTCAAGCTGTTGTTGGCGAACGGCGCCGACGTCGCGGCCAGGTCCTCGAATGGCGAGTCGGCCCTGCACGCCGCGGCATTGCATGCCGATGCCGAGATTACGCGGCTGTTGCTGCAAAGCGGTGCGCAGGCGGATCTCTTGAATCGCAACGGCGAATCGCCGCTTTTCTGGGCCTCGTTGACCGGTTCCATCGACGTGGTAAAGCTCCTGGTCGAGCGGGGTGCGCAGATCAACCGCGTCGACGCAAAGGGCAATTCCGTTCTTCACGCGGCGGCTGCGGACGGACATCTTTCCGTCATCGCCTATTTGCTGGAGAGAAAAGCGAACCGGTCCGTGCGCAACAAAGCCGGGGAACGCCCGGTCGATATGGCCACGGCCCGCGGACAGGACGCGGCGGTAAAACTTCTTTCCAGGCGCTAGTTTATATACGGCGGCGGGTAAATCTATCGCCGCCTGTTGGAAGCAGCTCGGCGAGTTTTATGCCGAGCGGTCCCAGTTCACCTGTCGCGCAACAGCGCCGCGGCAAGCAATATCCAACCGGCTATGAACGCCAGGCCGCCGGCGGGGGCAACACCATGAGCACCGCCGCCAGTGCCAGAAAGATCCGGCTGTGATTCAGCATGGCGTGGAATTCTCGTCGCAAACGCGTTGCTTGGCAACGGCGTCGCGTTGGCGTATGCGAAAATAGCTGTTCTCGTCGGGGATTACATTGGAGCTGGGCACGGAAATGGGGAATCTTATCCAATGAGAGTGGCGGCACGATTCGTGACCATGCTGGCGGCGCTTTTCGCGTTAGGCGCCTGCACCGCGCTGCAATTCTCCTACAACAATGCCGAAGGGCTGTTGCGTTACATGGCCTGGGACTATTTTGACCTCGATGCCGACCAGGCCGATGCGCTGCAACAGCGCTTTGTACGCTTGCGCGAGTGGCACAGATCTAACCAACTGCCTGTCTATGTCGGCCTGCTCCAGGCAGCAAGGGAGAGGATAGCAAAGGGAGTCACAAGCGCCGACGTTGACTGGGCAACCGCGGCTCTGCGCAGCCATTACCGGTCGCTTGCCCAGCGTGCCGCGCAGGATGCCGCGCCGGTATTGGCGAGCTTGAAAGCGGATCAAATCGATGCCTTGGAAAAGAAGCTCGCCAGGGAGGACCTTCGCTACGTCGAGAAATGGCTCACCGGCGAGGAGAAACCGCGCCACCGCAGGCGCGTTGAGCGGATGATTGAACAGTTCGAGGAATGGACCGGGGATCTCAACGCGTCCCAACGCTCCCGCATTGAGGGATTTGTCTCGTCCCATTCCGGGGTCTATGAACGGCGTCTTGAGGAACGCCGGCGCTGGCAGCGCCAAGCGGTGGTATTGATCAAGCGTCACCGGACTGCGTCCGAACTGGCGCTTTCCCTGGGGCGCCTTTTTGCCGAGCCGGAGTCTGGCAGGTCTGAGGCTTACGCTCGAGACATGCGCCGCTGGGAGTCGGACCTGGCGCGATTGATAGTCGACCTCGATACCACTCTAAGCGCGGAACAGCGCGGGCGCGTGTTGCGACGGATGGAAAGATACGCCGCGGATTTTCGGGCACTGTCCGGCGAACGGCGGGCCACCGAGGAAGCGATACGGCGCGCGCCTGGATCCTGATTGGCGCGATGTTCCGGCGCAGACGGCCGTGACGAAAAAACGCCCGGCCTCAATCTGGGACCGGGCGTTTTTTCAGCCGGTGAAGCGTGCGCCGCAAGGGCGCAAGGCGCTTATTTCAAGTGCTTGCTTACCAGTTTGGTCATCTCGAACATCGAGACCTGCTTCTTGCCGCCGAAGACATCCTTCAACTTTTCGTCGGCGTTGATGTTGCGCCGATTCTTGCTGTCTTGCAGTTTGTTCTTCTTGATGTAGTCCCAGATCTTCTTGGTGACTTCGGTGCGCGGCATTGCCTTTGCGCCGATTACCGCGCCCAATGCCGCGCTCGGGGTCATGGGTTTCATGAACGCCGCATTGGGTTTGCGCTTGGCTCCTGCCTTCTTCGCGGGTTTTTTCCTTGCTGCCTTCTTTTTGGTGGCCATCCTTGATGCTCCCTTCTAGCTATGCCGATGAAAAAGACTTGACTATGTTTGTTTGGTTCCGCACACGTAAAGTGCGTGCGAACGGAGAATGCGCCAGCACCGAAAATTTGTCAATGAGCGACGAAAATAATTCCGCTTCCGCTCCCGTGCTTGCAACCCGGCCCACGCCTCCATAATCCGGGCCGGCGCCGGCAACAGGCCAGCACTTCGCGCACCGCAGGACGATGCGCGTTTCCTTCATCCGTCGTTGCGACTGCCTGACACCTCGATGGGAATTGTCGGAACGAACCTCTCCATCCTCACCGCCTGCCGGGCGTAGCCATTTACCAATAAAACACCACCGCCATAGCGATCAATGGCTTGGCGCGGTTTGCTTTGGTGACGGATAAGGCGTTGGCCACCCTCATTACTATGGTCATGGCGACCTTGTCGCTTCCATCCGGGTTGCTGCAGGAGAAAACGGCTGGGAGATGCTTGCTTGCCTCGCGGCAGTCCCGGCTCTGGCCGTTGTCACCGGACTTGCACGGTTGCATTTCCTGCGGCGTTCGGGCGTCCCTTCTGGCACCGCCTGAGCGCGCTCGGGTGGCGCGAAAACCCGCGGCGAAAACATTGCATGATGCAGGGGCCTATAGGAAGATGCGCGCTCGATTTTATTCGGAGCGTGGCAGATGCCGAAAGCCGGCCAGCCCAAAAAATGGAAGCCCAGTGCCGATCATTCGGTCACGATCGCCGAGGAGCGCGGCGTGCGCTCCCTGCACATTGGCGGCCTGGCGATTCAAAGTGCCATGCGCCTGTCCGATCCGGACGCGCTGGAGCTGCATTACACCCGCGCAATGATGAGTTTCATGCTGTTCAACCAGCAGCCCGGGGAGCTGCTGATGATCGGGCTGGGTGGCGGTTCGATGGCGAAATTCATTCGCCGGCGCATGACGGAGACGCGGGTGACCGTGGTCGAGATTCGCACCGAGGTCGTCGCCGCGGCCCGCTCCCACTTCGAGTTTCCCGGCGACGATGAACACCTGAGGGTGATTGTGGATGATGGCGCGCGCTACGTTCCCGCGCATCGGGCCAGCGCCGACGTGTTTTTGATCGACGGTTTTGATGATGGGGTGCAACCGCCGGCGCTATGCAGCCAGGATTTTTATGACTCCGCCTTCGCCGCCTTGCGGCCGGGCGGGGTTCTGGCGGTAAATTTCATGGCCGAAGACCGCCGACTGGATGCCATGTGCGCACGGCTGGAAAAAAGCTTTGCCGGCCGCATTCTGCTGCTGGAGGCGGCGGACAAAGTCAATGTCGTGGTACTCGCATTGCGCGGGGGACCGGCCAAGATTGCCTGGAGCGAATTGCGGGCGAAGGGCGCGCAATTGCAGCTTCGCCACGGGCTGCCCTTCGACCGCATCCTCATGTCCCTGCGCGAACGCAATATCGGCAACGCCCGCTACCTTAGAATCGACCCCCTGGAAGATTAGGGGCGCCGCCTGGTCACGCTTCGATTGAAGGACACCTCACATGAATAGACGCGAAACCCTGACTGCCATGCTGGCCCTGGGTGCCGGTGCTTGCACCGGTCTGCCGGCGCCGAAAGACGAGCAAGCGCCAACCGGAACCAATTTTTCCGCGGCGGTTCCCTACATTCCCACGCGCCCCGAAATTGTCGACGCGATGCTGGACCTGGGAGCGGTAGGCGCGAAGGACGTCGTTTATGACCTCGGTTGCGGCGATGGCCGCATTGTCATTGCCGCAGCCAAGCGGTTCGGCGCGAGCGGCCTGGGCGTGGATATCCAACCTGATGTTATCGCCATGGCCGAGTCCCAGGCGCATTGGGAGGGCGTCACGAACCGGGTAAAGTTCGCGCTCCACGACTTGTTCGATCTCGATCTGCGGCCTGCCACGGTGGTCATGCTTTATCTGTCGGTTGAGCTTAATCTGCGTCTGCGGCCCAAGCTGCTGGCGGAACTGCATCCGGGATCGCGCATCGTTTCCAACCGGTTCGACATGGCGGACGTATGGCGACCAACCCGTTCCATCGTGGTCGCCGACACGCCCATTCACCTTTGGCGAGTGGGCGCCGGGGTTTAGGATCGCGCGGCCAAAAGCTCGCCGCGCTGCTTCCAACAGCCGGCGCGAGATTTATGCGACGGCGGTCTTTATATACG
>Ga0155956_1312_pt1 | contig 24868 bp, 25 predicted proteins | sample RifCSPlowO2_02_FD_107610 | JGI IMG/M metagenome (GOLD analysis project Ga0155956, IMG submission 107610) | Betaproteobacteria bacterium RIFCSPLOWO2_02_FULL_62_17 | reverse complement strand
TAAATCAGTGTTTCGTAACGTTTCATCATGCTTCTCCCGGCCTCACCCGGCCCGGTGGCTGCGCAGAACCACCCCGGTCGTAAACAATGAAAATACAATCACCGAGAAAAAGAACAAAAGATCGCGGGTATCAAGCACCCCCTTTTGAAATCCCTCGAAATGCGTCAGCACCGAGAAACTTGCCACGGTATCCACAAGCCAGATATCGGCAAAACGCGACAGCATCGTGGTGACCGGTGCGAATCCGACAAGAATGAGCAGCAGACACAGCATCAGCGCCAGGATGAACGCGATGACCTGGTTGCGCGTCAACGCGGAGGTAAGGCTGGCGATGGACAGGAAAGTCCCGGCCAACAGCAGGCTGCCGACATATCCGGCAATGATGACGCCATTATCAGGATCGCCCAGCCAGTTGACGGTGATTACCACCGGAAAGGTCAAGGCAAGCGCTATGGCCAGAAACGCCCAGGAAGCGAGAAATTTTGCGACGATGGCCTGCCAGGTGGAAACCGGCATGGTCAGGAGCAGTTCAATCGTGCCCAGCCGGCGCTCTTCCGACCAAAGCCGCATACCCACCGCCGGCACCAGGAACAGAAACAGCCAGGGCATCCAGGTAAAAAACGAGGTTAGCGATGCCTCGCCGAGTTCGAAGAATCCTCCAAGACTGAAGGTGAAGAATCCGGACAGCAACAGAAACACCACAAGAAACACATAGGCGACCGGCGACTCGAAATACGCCGCCAGTTCGCGTTTGGCGATGGTGCCGATGACGGGCCAGGTGCGCATCACGCAACTCCTTTGATAATATCCGTGTCCGGCATCGTGATGGAACGAAATACCTCTTCCAGCCTGCCCTCCTCGGTTTTCAACTGCTCTATCTTCCAGTTTTCCCGGATGGCCATTTCGGCAATTCGTCCGGCAAGCGCTTCGCGCTCCGCGCCCGCGTCAGCTGATGGAAACGCCTCAACCGTCACCCTTCCGTCTTGCGCTTGGAGAACGTCGGCATGGCCCAATGCAGCGATGCCCGATAGCCTTTCCTTCACCGTCTCCACATTTGTGCCGTGAAGCGTTACCAGAACCGCCCCGGCGCGCTCTGAGCGCGCCTTGAGTTCGTCAGGCGTACCGTTGGCGACTACCTTGCCTTGGTCAATGATTATGGCCCGGGAGCACATCGCCTCAACCTCTTCGAGTATATGGGTTGAAAAGATAATGGCCTTGGTTTCCCCCATGCGCCTGATAAGGGTTCGCACCTCGTGTTTCTGGTTGGGATCCAGCCCGTCCGTGGGTTCATCGAGCACCAGAACTTCGGGATCATGGATGATTGATTGCGCCAGACAGGTGCGGTGCTTGAATCCTTTTGAAAGGGTATCGATGGTCTGGCCCAGAACCGCATCCAGGTGGCATGTCTCGACTACGCGGCGCACCGCTTTACGGCGCTCGTCACCACGCAATCCGCGCATCTCCGCGGCAAAATTCAGGAACGATAGGACCGTCATCTCCTGATACGAGGGAGCCGATTCGGGCAGATAACCTATCTTTTCCTTTGCCGCGATCGGATTTTCCGACACATCGAAGCCGCACACCGAAACCTTTCCGGCTGACGGCGGATAGAAGCCGGTAATCATGCGCATGGTGGTCGATTTCCCGGAGCCATTCGGCCCGATAAATCCCAGTACCTCTCCCTTGCGCACCTCGAAGCTCACGTCGTCCACTGCCCGCTTGCTGCCAAACGTCTTGGACAGGTTTTCAACCTTTATCATGAACCTCCCCTAGTTATTCCAAATGCAATATATGGGCACCCGGCCTGAAATTTCAAGCGGCTGTGCCTGCTGTGGGATCAAATACCGCGACTTGGGCAAATAAGTTCCCGCCCGGCGCGAAGCATACCGAATTATTCAATACTCGGCGGCCATGATCGCGACACCCTGCCCCGCCTTACATGAAGAATGGCGCTGCATTGGGCAGATCTTGCTGCAATACCGCTCGACCTGCGTCACAGCGCCAGATATTCCGCACTGAGGTCCGCGTGCTCCTGCAACTGCCTTGCCGTCCCCGAGAAGCGCAGGCCGCCTTTCTCGATGATGTGCGCATTGTCGGAAACCGCCAGGGCGAAACGCATATTCTGCTCCGCCAGCAGCACAGCCATCCCTTCGCCGCGCAGTGTCCGAACCAGGGTGGCAAGCCGCTCGACCACCGCGGGCGCCAGACCCTCCGAAGGCTCGTCGAGCAGAATACAGCTCGGGTTGCCCATCAGCGTTCGCGCAACGGCCAGCATCTGCTGCTCCCCGCCCGACAAGGTGCCGGCACGCCTTCGCCCCAGCGGACCCAGCGCAGGAAGCAATGCAATAATACGCTCAACCGACCAGGGCGAACCATGGCCGCGCGCTGATCGACGGCCGGCTTCCAGGTTCTCCAATACGCTCAAATCGGGAAAAATACGCCGTTCCTCGGCCACATAGCCTATTCCCGCTCTGGCGATCTCCCAGGTTGCACAGCGGTCGATGCGTTTCCCGGAAAACCAGATCTGCCCACTGCTCAGCGGCACCATGGCCATCACTGCCTTCAAGGTGGTGGATTTGCCGGCACCATTGCGCCCAAGAATCACGGATACCTCGCCGGCGCGCAATTCCAGACTGAGGCCGAAGAGGACGCGCGCTGGCCCATAGCCAGCACTGATGGAGCGTATGGACAGCATCAGGGCGCGCCCAGATCATGTCCGAGATACGCGCGCCGCGCGCGTGGATCGGCGCGGACCTCGGCCGGCGCCCCCTGACAGATGAGCCTGCCCTGTTCCAGCAGGAGTATCCGGTCGGCGTGCGCAAACACGATATCCATGTCGTGCTCGGTGAAAAGAACACTGAGTTCGCGCTCGCGGGCGAGCCGCGCCACCAGCGCCATGAGTTCCAGGCGTTCCCGCGGCGCCATCCCCGCGGTGGGTTCATCCATCAACAGCAGCCTGGGATGGCCCGCCAGCGCTATTGCCAGTTCAACGCGCTTCAAGTCTCCGTAGGAAAGCGCCGAACAGGATTGTGCCGCCTGGGCAAGCATCCCCAGCCGCTCCAACATGCGTTGTGCTTCATCCCGGCACAGGTCGCGAGCCGCCGAATGCAGATTCCAAAGAAGCCCGCGATTCGCGAGTAACGCAATCTGCACGTTTTCCGCGACCGTAAAGGAATGAAAAGTCGCGGCGATCTGAAACGTCCGCCCGACACCGAGACGCAGGATCTCGTGCGTTTCCATGCTGCTGATCCGTGTATCAGCGAAAAACACCTGCCCCCGGTCGGCGCGAAGCTGCCCATCCAAAATATTGAAACAGGTGGTTTTTCCAGCCCCGTTCGGGCCGATCATCGCGATGATCTCACCGGCTTCGAGTTCAAAGCTCAGATCGTCCAGCACCAGCGCGCCCGAATAGGACTTGCTGATTCCTTCCACCCTGAGAATTGTCATTCTTCGGTCCTATTCTGCAGTTCTGCGCCGACTGCTCAACTGGCCGACTATTCCCGCGGGGAACGCGACAACAAGCACGATGATGATCAGCCCCAGCAAGGCCCTCCAATAGTCGATGTGGCGCGCCACCAGTTCCTGCAGCCAGGTGAGCACGGCCGCGCCCACCAGCGGCCCTGACAGTGTCTGGACTCCGCCCAGCAGAACCATTACCAAACCGTCGACCGATTGGCCAATAGCGAGCACTTCCGGGGAAATGCTCCCCTTGGAGAAAGCGAATAATGCTCCGGCCAGGCCGGCAAATCCGCCGGCCACGAGAAATGCCATCCACTGAAATCGCCTCACGTCGATGCCTATGGCCGCGGCACGCAAAGGGGAGTCGCGGCAGGCGCGAAGCGCATATCCGAACGGCGAAAATACGATCCGGCGAAGAACCCCTATCGCCGCCCCGCACAACACAAGCACCAGATAAAAATAGGCGACCCGGCCAGACAACCAGGGAGCGGGCCATACCCCGACAATGCCGTTGGACCCTCCTGTCAAGCTGTCCCATTGATACACCACCGACCATGCGATCTGCGCGAAAGCCAGCGTCAGCATCGCGAGATAGACCCCCGACAGGCGCACGCAAAACCAGCCGAATGCAAGGGCCGCGATGGTCGCGATCACCGGTCCGATCACGATGGAGATTTCCATCGGGAATCCTGCATGTTTGAATGCCAACGCCGCCCCATAGGCACCAAGTCCAAAATAGGCGGCGTGCCCGAAGCTTGCCATTCCGGATGGCCCCATAAGGAAATGCAGGCTGGAGGCAAACAGCGCGAAGATAAGAATATCGATGATCAGCACCAGGCTGTATTCGTTGGCGAATGCCGGTGTAACCGCCAGTCCGGCGATGATCGCGATGCCGGCCATGCGCATCCGCGGCGTGCTTTTCTCCAGGAGCGCTTGCCTGGCCCCGGCAGGATCGGGCAGGACCGCCAGCGCGCGCCCCATGAGTCCCCAGGGCCGAAAGATCAGCACCGCCGCCATGACCAGGGATTCCACTACCAGCGTCAATTTCGGCAATGAAATGCTGAAGCCAAACGCGCCCACGTCGCCGATTCCGATGCACAGGGCTTTGACTTCTCCGATCAGCAGCGCCGCCAGAAACGCGCCGGGAATGCTGCCCATGCCCCCGACCACTACCACCACGAAAGCATCCACGATTACCGTGAAATCCAGGAAATGCTGAGCCGGCTCACGCGGGATTTGCAGCGCGCCGCCCAGCCCGGCGAGGAACGCACCCAGCGCGAAGGCGCTGGTGAACAGCAATTTCTGGTTGATACCCAACGCTGCGGCCATCTCGCGGTCCTGGGTGGCGGCGCGAATAAGCAATCCCCAACGCGTTGCGTGCAGGAGCAGCCACAGCAGGCCCAGGATCAGCGGGCCGACGGCTATCAGGAACAGGTCATATTCGGGAAACGGCGAACCCAGAATTTCCACGGCTCCACCAAGACCGGGCGCGCGCGGTCCCAGAAGATCCTCCGGCCCCCAGAGCCAAAGCACCAAGTCCTTGGCCAGCAGCACTACCGCGAAGGTGGCCAGCAACTGGAATAACTCCGGAGAGCGATAGACGCGCCGCAGCACGGTTACTTCGAGCAGTGCGCCAACGATGCCTACGACCGTTGCGGCAATGAGGATGCCGCCCCAGAACGCGGCGTGCGTGACGCCCCCACCGCCCGCGAACACGCCAATGGCGCTGTAGGCCAGGTAGATCCCCAGCATATACAGGGAGCCGTGGGCAAAATTGAGCACCCGTGTAATGCCGAATATCAGCGACAGCCCGGCGGCAACCAGAAACAGCGTCGATGCGCTGGTAAGGCCGTTCAGAAATTGGAGAACAATGCTTGACATGAATTACGGCGGGCCGACCGGATACCCGCCACGGGCGACACGGTCATGTACCGGCACCCCGCACTGCATTCGGCCGGCACCCGGCCTAATCAGCCGGCCGCAGCTTACGTACCTCGGCGTCGCTCGGTTGGAATTTTGCGCCATCGCCATAGACAAAAGAGGCCATCACGCCCTTGCCATCCTTGACGCCGGTGCGCCCGACATAGGCACCCATGGTTGCCTGGTGGTCGAGCGCCCGATAGGTAATGCGCCCGAAGGGAGAATCGACCTGCAATCCCTGCATCGCGGCAACCAGCTTTTCGCTGTCAAGACTGCCGGCCTTTTTCATCACCGCCACCGCCGAGAGCACTGTCGCATACCCCACCACCGATCCGGCTCGCGGGTAGTCCTTCCAGCGCTTCTGATACGCAGCAAGGAATTTCTTATGTTCCGGTGTATTGATCGCATACCACGGATAACCGGTCACGTACCAGCCGGTCGGCGCCTCGTCCTTTAATGCGTCCAGGTACTCGGGTTCACCGGCAAGGAGATTGAAAACCGCGACATTCTTGAAAAGTCCGCGAGTGTTGCCGTCACGCACAAATCGCGACAAATCCGGACCGAACAGGGAACTGAATATCGCGTCTGGCTTCGCATCGATGAGCGCCTGAACGACAGCGCCCGAGTCGATCTTGCCCAGGGGCGTAGCCTGCTCCGTGACAAACTGGACGTCGGGCTGGGACTTCTTGAGCAGATCCTTGAATGCCGCAGTCGCGGATTGCCCGTACTCGTAGTTGGGATAAACGATTGCCCAGCGCTTCTTCTTGAGCTTCACGGCATCGGGTACCAGCATCGAGGTCTGCATCCAGGTCGAGGGACGCAAGCGGAATGTATAGCGATTGCCGTTTTGCCAGGTGATCTTGTCTGTCAGGGGTTCGGCCGCGATAAACAGGACCTTGCGTTGCCTGGCCAGATCCGCGACAGCCAGACCCACATTCGACGCAAAGGTCCCCAACAGAAAATGCACACGTTCGCGCGTCAACAACTCCTCCGCGACGCGCACGGCATCGCCCGGATTGCCGTTATCGTCGCGAAATACGATTTCAAGATTGCGCCCGAACACCCCCCCCGCCGCATTGGTCTCCTCGAGCGCGAGTTGCATGCCCTTCTTGTAGGGTTCGAGAAATGCAGGAAACACCTTGTAGCTGTTCAACTCGCCCAGCTTGATTGACCCTTGGGCGCCCGCGGGAACTCCGGCAATCAGCAGCACTAGCGCGATCATCCCTCTGACCACGGCATTCAAACACTTCATTGAAGACTCCTCATATCCATTAATACCGCGCTTGCGGATTGTTCGCAACGGGGAACCGCACTGTAGCCCAAGAGCTTGCGCGGTTCAACCTCAGATGACGAGTCCTTCATGGCGTCGTGCATGGTGAAAAACGCGCGCATTTCGATCTCGTCTGCATTTCCATCGCCGCATTTCTATTGCTCCAAGTCAAACAACTCGGAAGCCAGTAAAATTGCGCGTTCCCGTCTTGGCGTGTTTGGCCGTCAATTAATAATAGGACTATTCATGACACACGTCGTCACAGAATCGTGCATCAAATGCAAGTTCATGGATTGCGTCGATGTTTGCCCGGTTGACTGCTTCAAGGAAGGGCCGAATATGCTGGTTATCGATCCGGACGAATGCATCGATTGCGCCGTCTGCATTCCGGAATGTCCGGTGGATGCGATCTATGCCGAGGAAGACCTTCCCGAGGAGCAGAAGCAGTTCACCCCGATCAATGCCGAACTGGCCAAGGTCTGGCCGACGATAACGGACGCCAAGGAGCCCGCCGCGGACGCCGACAACTGGAAAGAAGTCAAAAACAAGCTCAAGCTCCTTGAGCGCTAGGCGGCTGAAGAATCGGAAAGGCACGCGACCGCGCAATTTTGATGTTAAAGCTTTCCTTCGGGCTGTCCTTTCCGGATCTGTACGATCGCGACGGCTTATCGAGAGTCGACGCGGCATTCCTCGCTTTTATGGGCACAGCGGATGCCGCGCTTGCACGGCGGGTGCACGCCGCGCGCGATGCAAGCCAAGCCCTGGACGCTAAAGCAGAGTCCGCGCTGATTCTTGAAATCTGCCCGCATCTGGAGCGTTTCCTTTCGCAGCTGTTCGGCATCGCCGACGAAGTCCTGACGCTTGCCGGCCGGCATGAAGCGCTCGACGTCGTATACCGGGTCAAGCGCCAGTTCGTGCAGCGCCGCGCCGCGACCAAGATCAAGCCCGCGGACGCGATGAACATCGATGGCCCGGCTCTGGAAGGCGAGCTTGCCGCGATGTTTCATAGTCGCTTTGACGACCTGGCATTCGCCACGCATGTGGAGAGCTGGAGCGGGGACGAAACCGCTCACGCGGATGCGCTGGACAAGGCGCTTCGCTACGCGGCCTGGGCCTTGCATACACCGGCCGGTCGCGAACGGCATGATGCGGGACTGTTGTTCAAGCAAGCGGTCAAGATCGATCCCTACCGGCTGTTGTCCCATGCGAGGCAGACCGACGCTAATGGCGTGACGGCATTCAGCATTGCCCCCGCCCACCTGCGCCGCCGCGATGCCTTTCACCTTACCGATCAGGGTACCGACCTGGCCGGAGCACTCGATCAGGCGAATTACTGCATCTGGTGCCATGGCCAGGGCAAGGACTCCTGTTCGCGCGGATTGCGGGAAAAACCCGCCAGCGACGCGCCAAAGACGATCGTGTTCAAAAAAAGCAACTTTGGCGTAACGCTTGCCGGCTGCCCGCTGGAGGAAAAGATCTCTGAGTTTCATCTTGCCAAATCGCAGGGACTCGCGCTTTCCGCATTGGCGATCATCGCCGTAGACAATCCCATGGTGGCGGCAACCGGCCACCGCATCTGCAACGACTGCATGAAGGCCTGCATCTACCAGAAACAGCAGCCTGTCGACATTCCCCAGGCCGAGACGCGCACCCTGAAAGATGTGCTCGAACTTCCGTGGGGATTCGAAATCTATTCGCTGCTCACCCGCTGGAATCCGCTCAATTTCCGCCGTCCTTTGCCGCTGCCGAGTTCGGGATACCGCGTTCTGGTGGCGGGAATGGGACCGGCAGGTTTCAGCCTGGCGCATTACCTGATGAACGACGGCCACTGCGTGCTGGGCATCGACGGCCTCAAGATCGAGCCGCTTCCCGAGGAGATATCCGGTGTGGGCGCTGACGGCCGGCGCACTGCTTTCAAACCGATCCGCGATGTTTCCAGCCTGTTCGAATCGCTGAACAGCAGGGTGATGGCCGGCTTCGGGGGCGTGGCGGAGTACGGCATTACCGTGCGCTGGGACAAAAATTTCCTGAAGATCATTCGGCTGCTGCTGGAACGGCGCGCGCAATTCGCAATGATCGGCGGGGTGCGTTTCGGCGGCACCATCACGCTGGAGGACGCCTGGTCCCTGGGATTCGATCACGTCGCCCTGGCCATGGGCGCGGGCAAGCCCACTACCCTTGATATTCCCAATGGCCTGGCGCGCGGGGTCAGAACCGCTTCCGACTTCCTGATGGCCTTGCAGCTTACCGGCGCTGCCAAATTCGATTCGATCGCAAATGTGCAGATGCGCCTGCCCGCGGTGGTCATAGGCGGCGGCCTGACAGCGATCGACACGGCTACTGAATCGCTGGCCTACTACGTCGTCCAGGTCGAAAAATTTCTCGCCCGCTTCGAAGCGCTGGCGCACGCCATCGGCGAAGACGCCTTACGGGATCGCTGGGATGCGGAGGAACGCGAAATCGCCGAGGAATTCCTGTCCCATGGCAGGGCCATCCGCGGCGAGCGCCAGCGCGCGGCGCGGGAAAACCGTGCGGCCCGCATCATCGAGCTGCTGCATGCCTGGGGCGGCGTCACCGTCGCCTATCGGCGCCGCCTTATCGACAGCCCGGCTTATACCCTCAACCACGAAGAAGTGGAGAAAGCCCTGGAGGAAGGCATCACGTTCATCGAGTGCCTCAATCCACTGTCGGTCGAAACCGATGAGTACGGCGCCGCCAGGGCCATTCACTTCACCCGCCAGAAATTCGTCGAAGACGGCAAGGCACAGCCGGACGGCGACTGCCGGCTGCCGGCGCACACCATATTTGTCGCGGCCGGCACGCAGCCCAACACGGTTCTGGCGCGGGAGGATGAACACCATTTCAGCGTCGATGGCAAATACTTCAGCGCTTGCGACGAAGACGGAAGGCCGGTCAAGCCGCAATTCTCGATTTCCAAACCCAGGCAGCCCGATGTACTTCTGTCGCGCGGCGGCGACGGCCGATTCGTGTCATTTTTCGGCGATCTGCACCCGTCCTATTTCGGCAATGTCGTCAAAGCCCTGGGATCCACCAAACAAGGGCATCCCGTCGTGACGCGTGTCCTCGCCAAGCGCCCTCCCGCCGATGCCGCCGCCGGCCACGCGTTTCTGGGGGACATGAATCAGCGGCTGCGGGCGCGAATTCACGACATAAAGCGGCTTACGCCCACCATTGTCGAGGTGATTATCCACGCCCCTCAGGCGGCGTGCAATTTCCGGCCAGGGCAGTTCTACCGATTGCAGAACTTCGAAAGCCTGTCCCCCGTGGTCAATGGCACGCGGCTGCAAATGGAAGGCCTGGCGTTGACGGGGGCCTGGGTCGACAGGGACCGCGGCCTGGTTTCGACGATTGTGCTTGAAATGGGCGGATCCTCGGACCTTTGCGCGATGCTGCAACCCGGCGAACCCGTCGTGCTGATGGGGCCCACCGGCACCCCCACGCATATTTTTCCCGGAGAAACCGTCATTCTGGTGGGCGGCGGACTTGGAAACGCGGTCCTGTTTTCCATCGGGCAGGCGTTTCGCGCGGCCGGATCCAGGGTCCTGTACTTTGCCGGCTACAAGAAGGCGCAAGACCGCTATAAAGTCGAGGAAATTGAAGCCGCGGCGGACGTCATCGTCTGGTGCTGCGACGAAGAACCCGGCTTCCGGACCGAACGTCCCCAGGACAGTACATTCATCGGCAACATCGTTCAGGCGATGGAGGCCTATGCCTCAGGCCGCCTTGGCGAGATAACTCTGCCGATGTCGCAGGCAGCACGCATAGTCGCCATCGGATCGGATCGAATGATGGCCGCCGTGGCGCGTGCCCGTCACGACGTGCTGGCGCCTTATCTGAAGAAAGGCCACGCGGCAATCGGCTCCATCAATTCGCCGATGCAATGCATGCTGAAAGAGATCTGCGCGCAGTGCCTGCAGGTCCATCGCGATCCACTGACGGGCGAGACGCGCCACGTATTCTCCTGCTTCAATCAGGATCAGTCGCTGGACCTGGTTGATTTTCACTCCCTGTCGGAGCGGCTCAGACAGAACTCACTTCAGGAAAAACTGACCGTGCAATGGCTGAAACACCACATGCCGGAATTGAAGAAACAGCGCGATCTGGTTTGAACCTCAGTGCCAATCGCCGGGACGCGGTATGGGCAAAGGCAGGACCGGAATACCCTCCTCGATCAGTTCTTCCGCTTCCTGTGCGGTCGCGGTGCCGCGAATGTCGCGCCGGACAGCTTCGTCGTAATGAATTTTTCGCGCTTCCTCGGCGAAAGCAGCACCGACATCCTCGGTATGCGTGAGCACGTGATCGATCAACTCGTGCAGCTTGGCCTGCAGCGACTTGCCGGTGGCCATCGGTACGATTTGCGCGGGGCTTGGAACCGCCGCTGGCGGCGCTACCTGCTCGGTGTGCCCGATCTTGGCCGTCAGCAGCTTCTCGATGGAACGGTCCGAGCACACCGGACACTCAAGCAGGCCCCTGCCCCTTTGCGCGGTGAATTCATCCGCGGAAGAAAACCATCCCTCGAAACGGTGGTTTCCCGAACAGATAAGCTCGAAAACAATCATAGCTTCACAGCTAAACCCAAAATTGCGCCCGCTGCAAGCCGATATGGAGCCATGGTACCCGGGGCCGGAATCGAACCGGCATGGCTTGTTTAAGGCCGAGGGATTTTAAGTCCCTTGTGTCTACCAGTTTCACCACCCGGGCAACGCCGCGCGTAATAATCGCATCGCTTGTCAGCCATGAAAACAAGAGCTTGCCTGAGGCCCTCGGACGGCGGTTAAAATCTACGCCACTCGCACCTCGACATGCAATCCAAGTGCGTGGGCTGCCGCTTCTATCTGGTCTAGGCGCGATGCGTGGTTCAGATCGAATAAACGGTCTACCTGGGGCATGTGCCATCCCAGCCGGCGAGCCAGTTCCGCCTTCTTGACGCCCTGTTCGGTCATTGCATGGTAGATACCAAGCTTCGCGCATTCCAGCGCCGAAGGGCGAACAGTCTTCTGCCTGCGCTTCGCCTTGGAAGGAATCGGCAAAGGCAAACGGGACTCGACGTAGAAGGATAGCGCCGATTCCAGTGCATCCACCGCGTAGAGCAACGCTTCTTCTTCATCCTCGCCCTGAGTGATGGCTTCCGGCACATCCGGAAATTGAACGACGAAGCCGCCTTCGGGCTGCGCCTTAAGAATGACAGGGAAATCGAACATGGATCATTTTACGGTCTTTAACGGAGCGCTGCGGAGCGGTTTCTTGGTGCCGGGGCCGGGATCGAACCGGCATGGCCGGATACGGGTCGAGGGATTTTAAGTCCCTTGTGCCTATCAGTTTCACCATCCGTGCAACGCCGCGCGCAATAATCGCATCGCTTGCCAGCCAAGAAAACAAAATAATGGAGGCGGGGGTCGGAATCGAACCGGCGTCCACGGCTTTGCAGGCCGCTGCATAACCACTCTGCCACCCCGCCGTTTGGACTCGACAAGAAAGGCCGCGGCGCTCGCTTCGTGAAGATCATTGCGATCTTTCAAGTAGCGAATCGGACCAAAGCGCGCGGCCTTTCCTGGGAAACCTGGAGCGGGAAAGGAGTCTCGAACTCCCGACCTCAACCTTGGCAAGGTTGCGCTCTACCAACTGAGCTATTCCCGCTTTGACGAGGGCGAATCTTATTCTCACCAGGCAATACGGTCAAGGCGTTGATCTTAAAGCCATAGATCTCAATACATGCGCTATTCATGCGCCTCAAGGCGCCTGGCTTTGCCAATGTAGCCTATCTGTCGCCGATACAAGGGTTTGGCCTATATCGCAAATGGTCTATGGAATGCTTGTGAGGGTCCGCCACTTCTAAATCTGGCTGGTGAAAAGTTATAGATTCTGCGAATCAGCCCTCTCCTTTCCTAACACATTGATTCCTAGGAAATTGACTCGATGCCAAAAGGAAAGCCGAGGTATGCTATCTGGTGATTTCACCAATGATATTCGTTAGACCGCATTGTCCATGCCTTATTTGACCCATCGCAGTTTCATTGAAGCGGTGCAAGCCCGTGCGGCCCGCGTTACCGTCGGTGCTTCGGCGCTTCGCGGGCAAGGCGCAGGCATCGCTGTGCCAGCGCGTGCCTTCCTGGCCACCCTTCCGCTCGTCGAATTTTCCGTATCGCGAGTTGACGTATTCGAACTGCGTTTAGCCAAGGCAACGAGGGCATTGCGAAGTCGTTTCCCGGCAGGTACCGGTAGCTGGGGTCTTGCGCGGAAGCTGATGAACATCTTCCTTCGCGAGGCGCTTTACACAAGGTACCTCGCCGATCATTACCGATTGCAGAAAACCGAGTTCCTTCTCGAACTGCCGCTTGACTCCATCACTGCCAAAAAGTTGCTGGATCTTCCGAATGCCGGTCTTCCACCTTGGCCGGGAGTAAAGTACCTGAAATCGCCAGTGAGTTCTCGGTTTCAGGCCGTGGCCTTGGCGCATGCGCAAGACACGGGCACTGCCCGCGTCCATCTAGATGCCGTGTGGTGGGGCCAACGAGAAATTCCAGATGCGGTCTAACCCAGCGCACCCGGACGCGCGCAGAGTGTTACTTTTCATCGCCACGGTCGCGCGCAGGTTAGCGCCACGTTGGGCGCCCGTTGAAACGCGACCATTAACCGACGAATCGTGAGCGAAACATGGTGCTAGTCCCCGAACGAGCGATACGTGTCAGGAAAATGATCGAGTCTCTTGCAGAAAGATTCCCACACCTTAAGTCTGCGCTGCATCAAGATACGTGGGGATATGATAAAACGTGGATGGTCGGGCCGGTTCGGGAAACCAAGGAGCTAGGTCGGGATGTTCAGACTTGGACGCAAAAGTACCTGACGGCGATGAGCCTTGGCCCTTGGCGTATCCAAGGTCAGGTGCACCAGAAGAACCTGCTGCTTTCGCAAGTTCGGGACGCCGAGTGGTCGACGCTCAGTCCCTTAACCGTCGCCGCGCTCCCATTTCGTCTTCGCTGGCAAACTCAACAGACCACTGATTTTCACCGAAACCTGCTGCGCTCCGGCTCGACTCTAGACGCTCTTTGTGAGCATTTGCTCAGTCTTACCGGCGACGCGGCTTACCACAAATTAGCGGACATGTCGGGAGTAAGAGGCTATTCCAAGTGCGTCGACTTTTTTGTCCGTGAGGCCTTATTACTCGATTGTGTTCCGGTCGATCGCCACGTTCGACGCCTTCTCGCTTCTTTCGATCTGACTGGCGTCGGTCGCTTGGAACTTACTGAGTTAATTCGCGAGGCTGGATTCAAACCAAGGCTCGTTGCCAGGGTCTTATATGAACAAGGCCTCAATAAAAGCAACGCGTGCCCAACAATCCGATCGAGCCGATGCGCAAGCGAGCGCCGCTAGGTTCCACGTTAATCCGACTTGATAATGCGACACTATTCTAATTAAATGAATAACTACAATTCAATACCAGCGTGCTCTACCAGCCACTTTAAATTCTTCATTTAGAATATATATTCGTCGAGAAGAGAAATTCCCGCTTCGCCAAACAGCGGTACTTTGCCCTTCAACCTATATCCAGCACCGACCCTCAGCGCCTCAATGGCACCGCCGCCATTTTCAGGTAATAGAACATCGATACCACGGTCAGCAAAGCCGCGAGATAAATTAACCAGTAACCCAGCAGGTGGAGGTCAATCCCGACAAACACGTCGTAGTAGAGCAACATCGGAATTGCGACCATCTGGGAGATGGTTTTGATCTTGCCAAGCACGTTGACCGCGACGCTGCGCGACTCCCCCATGCGCGCCATCCACTCCCGCAGGGCCGACACCGCGATCTCCCTGCCGATGATGATGATGGCCACCACGGCATTGGTGCGATCCAGTTCCACCAGCAGGATCAGCGCCGCGGCAACCATCAGTTTGTCGGCGACCGGATCAAGAAAGGCGCCAAAGGCGGACATCTGGTTGAGGCGCCGCGCCAGGTATCCGTCAAGCCAGTCCGTCAGGGCCGCGGCGATAAACAGGGCGGTCGCGGTCATGTTCTTCTCGCCCGGACTGAGCATGGATTCGGGGAGGTAGAAGACACCGACGATGCCGGGAATCATCGCTATGCGCAGCCACGTCAGCAGGTTGGGCAGGTTAAGCGGCATGCAGTTCCCGATGGATTTTCTCAGCCAGCTTTTTGCTGATGCCTTCCACTTGCGCGAGGTCGTCCACGCTGGCGCCCATTACCCCGCGAAGACCGCCGAATCGCGCCAACAGGCTGCGCCGGCGCTTCGCGCCTATCCCTTCGATTCCTTCCAGTGACGACGACAGCCGCTTTTTTCCCCGCTGCGCGCGATGGCCGGTGATGGCAAATCGGTGCGCCTCATCGCGTATGCTTTGCACCAGATGCAGAGCCGGATGGTCGTGACCCAGAATCACGGGATCGGCTTTGTCCAACAGCCACAATTCCTCCAGGCCTGGTTTGCGCTCAGGCCCTTTTGCCACGCCCACCACCGCGATGCCGATCAAACCGAGTTCCTCCAATACCGCCTTGGCCACTCCCAACTGTCCTTTGCCTCCATCGATCAGCAGCAGATCCGGCGTGACCGCCTCGCCTTGCGCCAGCTTGCTGTAGCGGCGCACCAGCACCTGCTTCATCGCGGCGTAATCGTCCCCGGGAGTCAGATCCTTGATGTTGAAGTGACGGTACTCGCCGCGCCGCATTTCCAGGCGGTCGTAGACCACACACGAAGCCACCGTCGCCTCGCCCTGCGTATGGCTGATATCAAAGCATTCTATACGCTGCAGCGAATCGCCCAGACCCAACGACTCCCGCAATGCGGCCAGACGCCCTTCCTGGTTGCTGGCCTGCGCTTCCCTCGCGATCAAGGCGTGCCGGGCGTTCTCGCGCGCCATATCGAGCCATGCGCGCCGCTCGCCCGCGGCATGGGCTAATAATCTGATGGGATGGCCGCAGTGCGTGCTCAGGATTGCAGCGGCGTCCTCGATGTCCGACACGGCGTCCACAATGATCATGCCGGGCGCCGGAAAATCCAGGTAATGCTGCATCAGGAATGCGAGCACAATTTCCTCCGGGCCGCGACCCTGCGCATTCTGCGGAAACAGACACCGGTCACCCAATTGGCGCCCGCTTCGGATCATGACCAGATTGACGCAGAATGCCCCGCCTTCGTGGGCCACCGCCACGACGTCGATGTCCTGTTCCAGGCCGGTATCGGCATATTGGCGCTGCGACATCCGTGCCAGCGCCTGCATCTGATCGCGATAGATGGCGGCGTGCTCGAAATCAAGCGCCTCGGCGGCGGCATTCATGCGCGCCTCGATGGCGTGCAGCACATCGTCGCTGCGCCCGTCGAGAAAGAGTCTCGCGTCGGCAACATCCGCGGCATAGTCTTTCTCTTCGATCAAGCCCACGCAGGGTCCCGAGCAACGTTTGATCTGATACAGCAGGCAGGGCCGCGACCGGTTATGGAAAGTGGAATCTTCGCAGGTGCGGATGCGGAACACGCGCTGCAGCAACTGGATGCTTTCACGCACCGCGCCGGTATGGGGAAACGGGCCGAAATAGCGGTTTTCCTTGTCCAGCGCGCCGCGATGGAAACCCAGACGGGAAAATTTCGCTCCGCTCAGCACCAGGTAGGGGTATGACTTGTCATCCCGAAACAGAATGTTGTAGCGCGGCGCCAGGGACTTGATGAGGTTGTTTTCCAGCACCAGCGCCTCGACCTCCGAGCGCGTGACTGTCACTTCCGTTTTCGCCACCTGGGACACCATCATGGCTATCCGCGGCCCCAGCGCGGTACGCTGAAAGTAAGAAGAAACACGCTTTTTGAGGTCGCGCGCCTTGCCGACATACAGGACGCCATCCCTGGCATCCAGCATGCGATAAACGCCCGGCAGATTGGGCAGGGCCGCGATAAAGGCTTCCGCGTCGAAAATTCGGATTGCTTCGACGGCCTCTACCGGCTTGTTATCATCGTCCGGCATCAAGATGGGACTTCGCAGCAAGGACAACGGATTCGAACATGGGCGTGGTAAGGCGGCGCGTCTGGGTGTTGTAGCGGCTGCAGTGATAACTGTCAAAGAGGGCCAATGGACGCCCATGCGGTTCGATGTCATGCCGTCTGGCATGCGCGAACGCATGGACCGCCGGCTTCAATCCCACTGCCATCAGTACCGCGTCGTGTGCGATGCGACCCAGCGCCAGGATTGCCTTGGGGCGGCACATGAGGATTTCTTCCGCCAGAAAAGCGTTGCAGCGCCTGATCTCCGCTGGCAAAGGCTTGTTGGCGGGTGGCAGGCATTTGACGGCGTTGGTGACGCGGCAGTTGAGCAGGCGCAGGCCGTCCGTGGGTTCCGCGGAACCCGCGTGACTTGCAAAACCGAATTTGTGCAATGTCGCGTAGAGCAGAATGCCGGCGTGGTCGCCGGTGAATGGCCTGCCGGTGCGGTTGGCCCCATGCAGCCCGGGCGCGAGACCGACAACCAGCAATCCCGGCCGATCAGCGCCAAACGAGGGCACCGGTGCGCAAAAATATTCTGGGTGGCTGCTGCGCACTTCGTCCAGATGATCGGCCAACCGCGCGCAACTTCGGCACTTGGCGTCGTACGCAGCCGACTTTTTGCCCTGGTTTCTCATCGTTTCAACAGCGCGGCCTATGTCAACAAGCCCGCACCGAATTTAGCATTCATCCGAACGAAGTCCTTACAAGCTTCAATGCCGCCTGGTAAGAGGCGGTATTTTTGAGCGAAACCTCGCCACGCATCGAGCGTCCTCGCTCCGCCTGCAGTTCCTGATGGCCCAAGCGGCTCAACAATACCTCTGCGTCGGAAGGTGAATTGCATACCAGCACCATGTCGCAGCCTGCTTCAAAAGCCGCCCGGGCGCGCGCCACGATGTCTCCGGCCGTGCTGGCTCCTTCCATGGAAAGGTCGTCGCTGAAGATCATGCCCTCGAACCCGAGCCGCCCCCTCAGGATGTCTTTCAACCAGACGCTGGAAAAACCCGCGGGATGCCGGTCAACCCTGGGGAAGATGACGTGCGCCGGCATGATCGCCCTCAATCCCGCCGGAATCAGGCGTGCATAGGGCAGCAGATCGCATCGATCCAGTTCCGCACGCGATCGATCGTCTACCGGCACGGCGAGATGGGAATCGGCCTGGACATGCCCGTGTCCCGGAAAGTGCTTGCCCACCGAAGCCACGCCGCCCAGGTGCAGCCCGGCCATGAGCTCGCCGGCAAGCAAGGCGATGATCTCCGGATCGCTGGAAAAAGCCCTGTCGCCGATGACGCTCGATCTGCCGAACCCGACATCAAGCACAGGTGTAAAGCTGAAATCGAGACCATGATCGAGCAATTCATAGGCAATGACGGTTCCGATCGCCCTGGCCGCATTGGCCGCCTGCGGCAGGCTGCCGCGCCCCAGTTCGGCCATGGGCGGAATCTTTGTGAATCCCTGCTGAAACCGCTGCACCCGGCCGCCCTCGTGATCGACTGCGATAAGCAAGCCGGGATCGCGCAGCGCGCGGACCGACGCGGTGAGTGCGCGCAACTGCCCGGCGGATGCGAAATTTCTGGCGAAAAGGATCACCCCGCCGCTTAACGGATGGCAAAGCATTTCGCGCTCCTGCGCGTCGAGCGCCAGACCCTTCAAGTCGAGCATGACCGGACCCAGCGGCAAAGGTTTTGTCACTGTTTCTCCAGTATCACGAAGGCCAGCGCGAAATCCGGCTCATCGGTCAAGCTCAGGTGGATCGCGGTGATGCCTTTCTGCTGCACGACGCGCTGCAATGGCCCCAGGCAGCGGATGGTGGGCTTGCCGGATCGTTCATTGCTTACCGCCACATTCTGCCAATGCACCGGATATCTCATGCCCGTGCCGATTGCCTTGGCAAAAGCCTCCTTGGCGGCAAATCGCTTCGCCAGATAGGCTGCGGGGCTGCGCTGCGCGCGAAACCTGGCCAGTTCCTCGTCGACCAGGATTTTCGCCGCGAAGCGCTCGCCAAACCGCCGCAGCGACTTTTCGATTCGCGATATCCGGCAAAGGTCGGTGCCGACGCCGCCGATCATGCCGGTGCCCGCTGCAAAAGCAGCGTCTTCATTTCACGCACGGCCGCGCGCATGCCGGTGAAAACGGCCCTGCTCACAATGGCGTGGCCGATGTGCAGCTCCCACAAATCCGGCAGGTTCGCGACCGGCCCGACATTCAAATAGTTGAGCGCATGTCCCGCATTGAATCGCATCCCCAGCGCCTGAATGGCGCGTCCGGCCTCGCGTATCTTGGCAAGTTCCGCCGCCACTTCCCGGTCTGCCAAATCACCTCCGGCGCGATAAAATGCGTGCGCATACGGGCCGGTGTGAACTTCACAAACCTGCACGCCGATGCGATTTGCCGCCTCGATCTGCCGGAGATCCGCATCAACAAAGGCGCTGACCTGGATGCCGGCATCGCGAATTCTAGCGACCGATTGCTTCAGGCTTGCCTCTTGCGCAAGAATATTCAAGCCGCCTTCAGTGGTTATCTCCTGCCGGCCTTCAGGCACCAGCATCGCCATTTCCGGCTTGATCCTGCGGGCGATCTCGACCATTTCACCGGTCGCCGCCATTTCGAGATTCAGCTTTATCCGGATGGCTTCGCGAATACGCCGAACGTCGTCATCCTGGATATGGCGCCGGTCCTCGCGCAAATGAACCGTTATGCCGTCGGCACCGCCGAGTTGCGCTTCCTGCGCCGCATGCAAAGGGTCGGGCTCATAGGTACGCCGAGCCTGCCTCAATGTCGCGACGTGGTCGACATTGACCCCAAGTCCGATCATAGTTCCAGCAACTCCCGGAATACCTTGCGGCTGTTCAATTGCCGTTCCTCCAGACGATGGTTGATCAACGATCGCATCAGCCCCCGTGCTTCCTGCAGAGTTCTGAGGTCGTCAAACTCATCGCGCGCCAGGCTAAGCAGCGTCCTGCCCAAAATCGCTTGTTCGCCGTCGCCGCCCCGGGCCGCCAACGGCCCTTTTTCAGGGTGGTAAGTGTAATACCTGGCAGGATCGATCTCCTCGCCGGTAAATGCCTCGCGATCGAGAACCAGCGCATAGCCCAACTCTTTGAGCAGTGCTTTCTCAAATCGCCGCAGAATGGGCGCCGAGGCTTCGCCCGCGGCAAACTGCCGCAGAGCTTCCGAATACCGGTCGAACAATGCTTCATGGGCATCCTCGCGCGCGAGCAAGCGGATCAGGAGTTCATTCACATAAAAAGCGCAAAGCAATGCTTCGCCGCGCAGCAAGCCCACGCCGCCAAGCCATTCTGCCTTGGTCAGCGTCTTGACTTCGCCCCGGCCGTGCCAGGACAGCGAGAGGGGCTGAAATGCCATGAGCGTGCCGCGCATGGCCGAGCGCGGCCTGCGGGCGCTGCGTGCCACCAGCGTGATGCGGCCGTTGGTCCTGGTGAAGGCATCAACCAGCAGGCTGGTTTCCTTATAGGGATAACTGTGCAATACGTACCCGTCACCAGCCTGGCGCACGACTTCGTTGGCCGGTCCCTGGCGCGAATCAGTCATACCCGAGGCCGGCAAGCATCGCCGCGTTATCGGTCCAGCCGGCGCGTACCTTGACCCAGATTTCAAGATAGACCTTGCCGGCGAAAAGCTTCTCCAGGTCCAGCCTTGCGGCGCTCGAGACAGCCTTCATTTTTTTTCCGCCGGCGCCGATCAACATGGGTCTGTGTCCGGCTTTGTTGACGATGATGGATGCAAAAATCCTCCTGACATCGCCTGCATGCTCAAATTTGTCGATGGTGACGCTCGCGCCATAAGGGACTTCGTCACCGAGTTGCCGAAACAGCTTTTCCCGGATCCTCTCGGCCGCGAGAAACCGCTCACTGCGGTCGGTGAGCGAATCTTCGTCATACAGGCTTGCCTGAACCGGCAGCATGGGTTGCAATACCGCCAGAAGCCGCTGCGTATTCCTGCGGTATTCCGCGCTCACCGGAACCACGTGAGCGAACTCATGTGCTTCGTTGAAACCCTGCAGGAACGGCAATAAACGCTCCGGGGGCAAACAGTCGATCTTGTTGACTGCCAGCACCACCGGCGTGCCTTGAGGTACCTGGGAGAGGATTCTGCGGTCTTCAGCATCGTAGTGACCCGCCTCGACCACCAACAGGGCCACATCAACCTCACGCAATGCTCGCTTGACATTGCGGTTCATGACGCGGTTGAGCGCATCCTGGTGCTGCAGCTGAAAACCGGGCGTGTCCACGAAGATAAACTGCGCCTCCGGCGTGCTCAAAATCCCCTTGATCTGGTGACGCGTGGTCTGCGGCTTGCTGGAGGTGATGGAGATGCGGTCGCCGATCAATGTGTTCGTCAAGGTGGACTTGCCTACGTTCGGCCGGCCTATGACCGCGATCAGGCCGCAGCGGTGCCCCTCAGCGGCCATTGACAATTTTCTCGAATGCCCTTTGCGCGGCCTGCTGTTCCGCCACACGCCTGCTGGAGCCCGATCCCAGCGTGCGCAGCGACAGGCCATCGACCAGGCATTCGACTTCAAATTCCTGATCGTGGGCCGCGCCCCTGGTGGACACCACGGAATACTTCGGCAGGCCCAGACGCCGCCCTTGCAGATGTTCCTGCAGCAGTGTCTTCGGATCCTTGCCGAAGGATTCGGCATCATTTTCGCGCAGCGGCGCCTCCAGCAGCTTGCGAAGCACGGACTGCGCCACCGGGAAGCCCCCATCCAGATACACCGCGCCGATCAAAGCCTCGAAAGCATCGGCGAGTATCGATGGCCGGGTGATTCCCCCGCTTTTCAACTCGCCTTCGCCCAGTAGAAGGAAACAACCCAGATCCAGTTTCCGCGCGACCCGATACAGCGATTCCTGGCGCACATGGTGCGCGCGCAGACGCGAGAGTTCCCCTTCCTTGAGGTCGCGGTACCGGGAAAACAATTCTCCGGAAACCACGCAATTCAAGACGCTGTCGCCCAGAAACTCAAGCCGTTCATTGTGCGGCTGTCCGAAGCTGCGATGGGTAAGCGCTTCGCGCAATAAATCTGCATTTTCGAACCGATAGCCAATCACTTCCTGAAGCCGGTTCAAATCCATCATTCCGCCAAGGCACTATTTCTTGCTGCTCCCGGCAAATTCGAAAAGGAGGCTCACATTGCCGAACAGGGGCACCTTCTTCGGATAGGCGAAGGAAATTACCAGATCCCCTCCGTCCTTGGTAATTTCCAGGTCCTGGCTGCCGACAGCTTCGATGCTGTCCACAGCCGCGCGGCGATCAAAGGCTTTTCTTACGTCGTTGACCGATCCGCCACGCAACTCGCCACTCTCCGCGATCCCTGCGAGGGCCTTCTTGATCTGCAGGAATTCCATGTAAACCGGCCCGACCTTCAATCCAAGCACCGCGACAAGTATCAATACCACCAATATGCTTACCATTGCCACTAGCGAAACGCCTTTTTGCCTGTTCATAGCATCTCCATCATTTGAATCCGCCGATTCTGCCGATATCGCTGAAATTAAACCAGATAAAAAATGCCCTGCCCACAATATTGGCGTCTGGCACGAACCCCCAAACCCGGCTGTCCGCCGAACTGTCCCGGTTGTCGCCCATCATGAAATAATGGCCCGGCGGCACTTTGCACACCACGCCCTGGCTATTGTAGAGGCAATTTTCTCGAAATGGGAATTGCGTCATCGGCGGCATGGATGCAGGAGCATCTTCATCGATGAGGATCGAATGCTCCACCCCGCCGAGCTTTTCCTTGAATTGGCGCGAATAATGAATCCGTTCGCGATGCAGAAAGTCGGGCATGGTATCCGCAACCACCTCGATTCCGTTAATGCTCAAACGCTTGTTCAGGTAGCTGATCTGGTCCCCGGGCAGCCCCACCACTCTTTTGATGTAGTCCAGCGAGGGATCGTCCGGGTAGCGGAATACCATCACGTCGCCCCGCTTGGGCTCTCCCAATTCGATGATCTTCTTGTTGATCACCGGCAATCTGATGCCGTAGTCGAACTTGTTGACCAGGATAAAGTCGCCGATCGCCAGCGTGGGAATCATCGAACCCGACGGTATCTTGAACGGCTCGACCAGGAAGGAGCGCAGCAGGAACACAATCAGGATAACCGGGAAAAAGCTCTTCGGATACTCGATCCACCAGGGTTCCGGGGCATCCGCCGGGCGCCATTTGCGAAACCACAACCAATCGGCAAGCGCGACAAGTCCTGTTGCCACGGTCAATGAAAAAAGAATCAGCGCAAAATTCACGTCAGGACCTCACCCGGCGCCCGAGCGCGCGGCGGCCGCCTTTCATTTCCCACCGACCTGGAGGATTGCGAGAAATGCCTCCTGGGGGATCTCGACCGTGCCAACCTGCTTCATGCGCTTCTTGCCCGCCTTCTGCTTCTCCAGGAGTTTCCTCTTCCTGGAGATGTCTCCACCGTAACATTTGGCAAGTACATTCTTGCGCAATGCCTTGATGGACTCGCGCGCAAGGATATGCGCCCCGATCGCGGCTTGCACCGCGACATCGTACATCTGCCTGGGAATCAACTGCCGCATCTTCGCCGCCAGTTCACGGCCACGATACGTTGCGTTATCGCGGTGAATCATCGATGACAACGCGTCAACACGGTCTCCATTGATCAACACATCCAGTTTCACGACATCCGCGGCCCGATACTCCTTGAATTCGTAGTCGAGGGATGCATAACCGCGGCTGGCCGACTTGAGCTTGTCGAAAAAATCCATGACAACTTCGCTCAGCGGCATTTCATAGGTCAGCATTACCTGGCGCCCCACATATTGCATATTCTTCTGCACGCCGCGCTTCTGGGTACACAAGCTGATGATCGCACCCAGATGCTCCTGCGGGACAAATATTGTCGCGGTGATGATCGGTTCCCGGATTTCCTCGATCCGTGACGGATCCGGCATTTTCGCGGGATTTTCCACGTGGATCGTCGTGCCATCACGCATTTGCACTTCGTATACCACGGTGGGAGCCGTGGTGATCAGATCCATTGCGTACTCGCGTTCCAGCCGCTCCTGAACGATGTCCATATGCAGCAGACCGAGAAAACCGCAGCGAAAACCGAAACCCAGCGCCTGCGAAACCTCCGGTTCAAAATTCAGGGACGCATCATTGAGCTTGAGCTTGGTCAATGCCTCGCGCAGCCCCTCGTATTGGTTGGTTTCGATGGGATACAGCCCGGCAAATACCTGCGGTTTGATTTCCTTGAATCCAGGCAGGGCTTGCGTCGCGGGATGGACCGAAGTGGTAATCGTGTCGCCGACCTTCGCCTCATGCAATTCCTTGACGCCTGCCATGACAAATCCCACTTCCCCCGCACTCAGCTGCGCGCGGGCCTCGGACTTGGGCGTGAACACTCCCACTTGTTCGCATAGATGCACCGAGCCGGTCGCCATGAACAACAGTTTTTCCTTGGTTCTGAGCACCCCGTCCACCACGCGCACCAGCATCACCACACCCACGTAGTTGTCGAACCAGGAATCGATGACCAGCGCCTTGAGCGCGCCTTCCGGATCGCCGCTTGGAGGCGGAATGCGTTGCACCACGGCCTCCAGAATATCCTCGATGCCAACCCCGGTCTTGGCGCTCGCCCTGACGGCATCTCCCGCCGAAATGCCGATGACGTCCTCAATCTGCCGGATCGCGGCATCCGGATCCGCGGAGGGCAGGTCGATCTTGTTAAGCACAGGGACGACTTCAACGCCTTGCTCGATCGCCGTATAGCAGTTGGCGACCGTTTGGGCTTCCACTCCCTGGGTGGCATCGACCACCAGCAAAGCCCCCTCGCAGGCCGCCAGTGAACGGCTGACTTCATAGGAAAAATCGACGTGCCCGGGCGTATCGATCAAATTGAGCTGGTAGGTCCTGCCGTCTCTGGCCAGATATTTCAAGGCCGCGGTTTGCGCCTTGATGGTGATGCCGCGTTCCCGTTCAATATCCATCGAATCGAGAACCTGGTTCGCCATTTCGCGATCCGCCAGTCCTCCGCAGCGCTGAATGAAGCGGTCCGCAAGCGTCGATTTACCGTGATCGATGTGGGCAATGATCGAAAAATTGCGGATATTTTGCATCAAAAAAAGGTGCCTCGCGGGCACCTTTTGCATTTGCTTGGGCCGTTATTTTAGCGGTTTTCCCAGTGAAACTGACTGAACGATAGCGGCGCAGCACGCCATCACGCAGAGGCGCC
>Ga0155956_1277_pt1 | contig 25038 bp, 28 predicted proteins | sample RifCSPlowO2_02_FD_107610 | JGI IMG/M metagenome (GOLD analysis project Ga0155956, IMG submission 107610) | Betaproteobacteria bacterium RIFCSPLOWO2_02_FULL_62_17 | reverse complement strand
GCCGCTGCCGCGGCGCTGCTGGTGGCGGCGTTGTTGTGGACTAGCTGCCGTGGCTTCGATCGCCATCCACCGAAGGCGCGCGCTCCGTGACAGATACAATAGCGCCATGAAATCCACTGCTATAAAGTCCATTGTTATTCTGATCTCCGGACGCGGCAGCAACATGCGCTCGATCGTCGAGGCGCGCTTGCCGCTGCGCGTGGCGGCGGTGATCAGCAACCGAGCCGATGCCGCCGGGCTCGGCTATGCCAGGGAAAAAGGGATTGCGGTCGAGACCATCGATCATCGCGGCTTTCCCACGCGCGAGGCCTTCGATGCGGCCCTCGCCGCGGCGATCGAGCGCCACCGGCCCGACCTGGTGGTGCTTGCGGGGTTCATGCGCATCCTGGGCGATGCGTTCGTCGCGCGCTTCGCCGGCCGCATGATCAACATCCACCCCTCTTTGCTGCCGATGTTTCCGGGCCTGCACACCCATCGGCGCGCGCTCGAGGAAGGCGTGAAGGTGCATGGCGCGACGGTTCATTTCGTCACGCCGTCGCTGGATCATGGTCCCATCGTGGCACAGGCCGCGGTGCCGGTGCTGCCCGGTGACGACGAACAGACGCTGGCCGCGCGCGTGCTCGCGCAGGAGCACCGCATTTACCCGATGGCGCTGCGCTGGTTCGCCGAGGAGCGGCTTGTCATCCGTGACGGGGTGGTGCGCGTTACAGACAGCAAGGCGGGCGGTGATGACACCGCTCAGTTATTGATGGCCCCATGATGCCCTGCAATGTGAATTCGTCCGTGAAAATCCGCTCCTTGTATCTGCCGCGTTGCCTGTTCGCCGCGCTGCTCGCCGCATTGCTGGGAGGCTCCGGCGCGGCCTTCGCATTGCCGCCGCAGAAACTGAGCGTGCAATACGAAACCAGCCGCAACGGCACGGTCATGGTGGAGGTGAACGAAACGCTGACCCATGACGGCAAGACCTACCGCATCGATTCGGACGCGCGCGGCAAGGGGCTGTTTGCGCTTGCGAATCGCGGCTCCGTGAAACGCGAAAGTCGCGGCACAGTCGAGGCGGGCGGCATCCGGCCGCTGCAGTTTCGCGACCAGCGCGGCGACCGGCAGCCTGAATTCGCGCGCTTCGATTGGGCGAAATACCAGGTGGTCGAGGAGCGCAATGGCAAAAGCGAGGCGACGCCGATCAAAGGAGCGATGCAGGACCGGCTGTCATTTCTGTGGAGTTTTGCCTTCACGCCGCCTGGCGGCAGGGAAATCGCGCTGGATGTGGCCGACGGTCGCGGCGTGAGCCGCTTTCGTTACGCCATTTCCGGACCGGAGAAACTCAAAACGCCTGCCGGTGAATTCGAAGCGCTGAAACTCGTCAAGCAGCGCGACCCCGGCGACGATCGCGGCACCGAGCTGTGGTTGGCGGTGCGCCACCATTACGTGCCGGTGCGCGTACTGGTGGTGGAAAAAGACGGCACGCGTCTCGATCAGGTCGCCACGCGCGTGGCCTCCGAATGAGGTTCACCGAGGAGAATTTCGACGCCACCTGCGAAGCCTGCGCCGAGGTGCTGCGTCTGAAGTATCCGGCCGACGGGGTGCTGTCGGGATTTTTCCGCCAGCATCCGCAATTGGGCAGGCAGGACCGGGCACTGGTGGCCGAAACCGTTTATGCCGTGTTGCGCCGACGTCGGCTGCTTGAGTTCATCCTGGGCGGCGGCGCGGTACGGCAGCTTGTGCTCGCGGCCTGGGCGGTGTTGCTTGGCGCGAACATTCGCGAGCTGGAGGCCATCGCGCGCCGCGGCGATATGGAAAAAATCGCCGATGCCAAGCGCCTGGCGCATGGGGAACTGCCTCTCGAAGTGGTATGCGATCTGCCCGATTGGCTGATTGCGATGCTCACCCTTCAATACGGCGAAACGCAGTTGCGCGCCCTCGCCGCGGGCTTGCTGCAGAGCGCGCCGCTGGACCTGCGCGTCAATATCGTCAAGACCTCGCGCGACGAAGCGCGCGCGCGCCTCGCGGCAGATGGCGTGACGGTCATCGACACTCCTTATTCGCCCTATGGCCTGCGTGTATCCGGCAAACCGCCCATCAACCGCCATCCGCTTTTCGTCACCGGCGCCCTGGAGGTGCAGGATGAGGGCAGCCAGTTGCTGTGCCTATTGCTGGGCGCGCGGCGCGGCGAGATGGTGGCCGATTTCTGCGCCGGCGCGGGCGGCAAGTCGCTGGCGATCGGCATGCTGATGCGCTCGACCGGGAGGTTGAATGCGTTCGATGTGTCGGAGAAGCGCCTGGCGAAAATGAAACCGCGGCTGGCGCGCTCGGGATTGTCGAACGTGCATCCGCGCCGCATCGAGAACGAAAAGGACATCCGGCTGCAGCGGCTCGCAGGAAAATTGGATCGCGTGTTGGTGGATGCGCCGTGCAGCGGCCTGGGCACGCTGCGCCGCAACCCCGATCTGAAATGGCGGCAGACCGCCGAGGCGGTCGCGCAGATGCAGGTCAAACAGCAGTCGATTCTCGCCGGCGCGGCAAAACTGGTGCGCCCCGGGGGGCGTCTGGTGTACGCCACCTGCAGCCTGCTCAATGAGGAAAACCGCGCCGTGGTCGAGGCGTTTCTCGCCGCTCACCAGCAATTCAGCTTGCGGCCGGCGGGCGAGGTGCTGCGGGAGGAGAGGATTCCGCTTGCGATGGGGGAGTATCTGGAATTGCGGCCCGACCTGCATGGCACCGACGGGTTTTTCGCGGCGGTACTGGAGCGGGCGGCTTGAACGCTGGTCCAGTCCGCAGGGCGCCGCAAGCTCTCTAAATATGAAGTTTTAAGTAATTGCCTTCAAGGCGTTACCGGCTTCGCGCGGAACGCGAACGGAGCTCTTGCGGCACCGGCAAATTAACGTAGAATTCAGCGTCAAACGATAACAGAGAATCCATCCCACATGTTGTTTTCCGGGTATTTCGACCTCTCATTCTGGGAACTGGTGGCCACCGCGCTGGTTCTCACCCACATCACCATTGCCAGCGTCACGATATTCCTGCACCGTTGCCAGGCGCACCGCGCGCTTGACCTGCATCCGCTGGTGAGCCACTTTTTCCGCCTGTGGCTGTGGCTGACCACCGGCATGGTGACCAAGGAATGGGCCGCGATCCATCGCAAGCACCACGCCAAGTGCGAAACCGCCGAGGACCCGCACAGCCCGCAGATCCTGGGCATCAACCGCGTGCTGTGGCTGGGCGTGTTCCTTTATGTCAAGGAGTCCTTTGTCCGCGACACCATCGAGCGCTACGGACACGGCACGCCCGACGACTGGATCGAGCGCAATGTCTACGCGAGCCACAGCATCCTGGGCGTGATCCTGATGGGCGCGATCAATATCTGGCTGTTCGGGCTGGTGCCCGGGTTGGTGATTCTGGTGGTGCAGATCGGGTGGATTCCATTCTGGGCCGCCGGTGTGATCAATGGCATCGGACATTACTGGGGTTACCGCAGTTGGCAGACCACCGAGGCAAGCACCAATATCGTTCCCTGGGGCATCTGGATCGGGGGCGAGGAACTGCACAACAACCACCATGCTTTTGCAACCTCGGCAAAGCTCTCCAGCAAATGGTATGAATTCGACATCGGCTGGATGTATATCTGCCTGCTCGAATTCTTTGGCCTCGCCGTGGTGAAGAAAATCGCGCCGACGCCTAAGTTTGCCGCTGCCAAGCCGGTTGACCTGAACACGTTGCAGGCGGTGATAGCCAACCGCTACGACGTGCTCGCAAAATATGCCGCGTCGCTGAAGGCGACCTATCGCGAGGAACTGGCCAAGCTGCAAGCGCGCAAGGACGTGGAAATGATCAAGGCCATCAAGCGTTCCTTGAATCGCGACGAACAGAAGCTTGCCGAGGCCGAGCGCGCGCGCCTGGCGCAGGCCCTGGCCAAGCACCAGGCGCTGCAGACCGCCTACAACATGCGCAAGGAGCTCAAGGCGCTGTGGGAGCGCTCCCACGCCTCCAGCGAGCAGTTGCTCAAGCAACTTCAGGACTGGTGCCATCGCGCCGAGGCGAGCGGCATCCGGCCCTTGCAGGAATTTTCGTTCAGGCTGCGCTCTTACGCATGATCACCGGCAAGGCAAATGCAAAAGGGCCGCGATGCGGCCCTTTTCTTGTGAGCATTGAACGGCGCAGCGCGCCGTTCCTATGCGAACACGTCAACCGGCCGCGCAGCGGTCCGGCTTGACGATTATTTGATCTTGCCTTCCTTGTAGATCACGTGCTTCCTCGCCTTGGGATCGAATTTCATGATCTCGATCTTGTCCGGCTTGGTGCGCTTGTTCTTGGTGGTGGTGTAGAAATGGCCGGTGCCGGCCGTGGATTCCAGTTTGATCTTTTCACGCATGGCGCAGGCTCCTGTTCCTAGATCTTCTTGCCGGCGGCGCGCATCTCGGCGAGCACCACGTCGATGCCCTTGCGGTCGATGGTGCGCAGCGCGGCACAAGTGACGCGCAGGCTGATCCAGCGCTTCTGGTCTTCCAGCCAGAAACGGCGGTACTGCAGATTGGGCAGAAAGCGGCGCTTGGTCTTGTTATTGGCGTGGGAGACATTCTGCCCATACTGCGGCTTCTTCCCGGTAACTTCGCATACTCGAGCCATGGTACGGGCTCCGTTTGGAGAAAGGGCGGCATTATAGGGGGATCGCCGCTGATTTTCAACCAATATTCTCCAGATTGGGGCTCTGGGTAGTGTCTCAGTTTGAGTGGTAACAGCGTTTTGGGTTGAAATCAATTTCAAACACGCGCGGAATTGAATATCCAATATCACGCGTGAAACAAAAAACCCGCCAAAGCGGGCTTAGAACTTGTGGCTAATCCCACATTGTTTAAGTATGGTGTTCGCCAAATCTCGCGACTTGCACCCGTGTGGGATCGTAGTGTTCTTTTTTCCGTTTGTCCAAATCTCGTGGGAGCCTTTCCCTGACCTACGGAACTTCCAACCGTTTTCGCCAAGTATTTTCTTCAATTCTGCTTCGTAGCCCTTCATGCCATGGCGAAATTGCCACGTAGCCTGATATCAGCTTCTGGTTTCTGCGCTGGCGAATGAATTAGCAAAAGCAATTCAGGCATTGCGGCGTGAATTTCCTTCACTAACCCATCGAGACTTTCAGACTCAACTGCCAATCCAATGTCTTTATTTACCGCGTAATAGACATTAGCTTCGGTATCGTTATAAACATCAACCTTGATTCTTATGGGTATACCAAGATTGGCCGCGATGCGCCAACCTGGAAATCCAAGGAGCCAGTACAGACTCATAATTTTCCCCTATCTCAGAAGCAGCCAAGCACGAATGATATTGCTTAGAGGCAGTGTGACATAAAACGTTCCAATATTAGGAAAGAGAGCCAAGTCAGTCAATTATGCTCGTTAGCAGATACTAACTTGCCAGATCTGCAATTTTTTCCAACGTCCAAACATGATCGCTGATCCCGGATTGCATGGCCGGGATAACGCAGAGCGTCTTGTGAATGCGCCCGAAGTTGTAATGCATGTAGTAAAGCGCCACGGCGCAAGCATGATTCTCCACCTTGTTGCTGAACCCATTCGAAGCCGCGTTAACTCGCGCTGGCTTTGATGCCATGGCAACGAGGTAGTAAGCTTTAGACAGCGGCGCGGCAGTTGGACTGTTCCGCCAGACTGAAGGACGGGTAAATGACACACATTGTTCAGGATGGCAGCGCGCGGGTATTCGCGGAATACAACCGGCAATCCGGGCAGTTCGCGGTGAGGCGCGAGGCATTGAAGACGCTGCCGGTGATCGATATCAGCCCGTTCGTGCGTGAAAGCACTCTCGATGAGCGCCGGCGGGCCGCGCGTGAACTGCGCCAGGTCTGCATCAATATCGGATTCTTCTACATCACCGGGCACGGCATTGCCGAATCCGAACTGGATGACGTGATCGAGTGGGGGCACCGTTTCTTCGGCCTGCCGCACGAGGAGAAAATGAAACTGCATCAGTCGCTCAGCCCCGGCAAACAAGGCTATGTGTCCGCGGGCGGCGTCAATCCCTATGCGAAGTCGGCGGCGGAGCCGGACATCAAGGAGCGCTTCGCGATGAGCCGCGTGCGCCTGCCGGACGAGCCGCCCGGCGCCAGTTTCAACACCGGCGAGGCGGTCTGGCCTTCGCCTGAAGTCCTGCCGGGATTCGAGACGGCGATGAAAGCGCACCTCGCGAAGCGCTGCAACCTGGCGCGCCGGCTGGTGCGCGCCATCTCGCTGAGCCTGGAGCTGCCCGAGGACTATTTCGACGCGATGTACCGCTACATGGGCGGCACGCTGATGTACAACTATTACCCGCCGGCGGATACGGTTGCCATGAAGGAAACGCAGTGGAATTTCTCGCCGCATACCGACTACGGCGTGGCCACCCTGCTGCTGCAGGACAGCCTGGGCGGATTGCAGGCGCGCAATGCCGACGAGGTATGGATTGCGGTGCCGCCGATGGCGGGAACTTTCGTCGTCAACATCGGCGATACCTTGCAGATGTGGACCAACGATCTGTATGTCTCGACCCTGCATCGCGTGACCAATGCGAGCGACAAGGCGCGCATTTCGCAACCCTTGTTCACCTATCCGCATGGCAGGACCTTGATCGAATGCCTGCCGACCTGCCACAGCCCGGAAAATCCGCCCAAATACGAACCTGTTGTCTGCGAGGTCTATAACCAGGCATTGGTGGAACAGGCGGCGCGCACCGGGAGGCCGGGTTTGTCGAAAAAAACCGCGGCACGATTCAAGAACTAAGCGGCAGCTATTCCCCCCTAGCCGAAGTCCTTCTTCGGCGCGCCGGCGATATACGCATTGAAGTAACCCGGCAGGATGGTAGAGCCACCGTCCACCGCGATGGACTGCCCGGTGATGAAAGCCGCCTCCCGGCTGGCCAGCCAAGCGGCCATCCAGCCTATGTAGACGGGTTCGCCGATGAGCAACACAGGGTTTCGTGCAGCGCCCTCCTGGACCTCCGCGGCTGTGCGCTTGGCTTTGCGTGCCGGCTTCATGATGCCGCCACAGCAGATGGCATTCACGGTGATTCCGTAGCGGCCAATCTCGGTTGAAAGGTGCCGGGTCAATCCCTCCAGGCCGGCTTTGGTGGCGGAATAGTCGGCGCCGTTGGAAAAGCTCACGCGCGGGCCGGCGATCGACGAGATGTTGATGATCCGGCCATATCGCTGGCCACGCATGATCGGCACGGCCGCCTTGCTCATCAGAAACGGACCGGTGAGGTTGAGATCCACCGTCGCCTGCCACTCCTCCAGAGGCATGCGCTCGACAGCGATGGCCTTCCCGCCGCGGGCCGCGTTGTTGACCAGGATATCGAGCCGCCCGAAGTGCTCGGCGGTCCGCTTGACGATGTCGCTGGACTGCTGCGGGTCGGCGACGCTGCCGGTTACCGCAAAGGCGTCCAATCCCTGGCCTCTGAGCTCCTCGACACAGCGTGCAACCGCGTCGGCGTCAACGTCGTTAACAGCCACGCGAGCGCCCTGGCTGCCCAGCCGATGAGCGATCTCGCTGCCGATGCCCGGCCCGACCTCGGCTACGCCGCTGATACCCTGGCCGGCGCCCGACCCGGTGACCAGCGCCACCAGTCCATCAAGAATTCCTGCCATCGCTTTCTCCCCTATGATTGGCCCTGTGCCCGGCAAATGCGGGCATCCTAACCCCAATTTCGAGGTACCCAATGAAACGACGCCTGACCTTGCTATTCATTGCCGCGCTTTGCGTGCCGTCTATTTCGGTCGCGCAATCGACGTCCAACACCCGCCTTCTGACCGGATTCGTGCCGGGCGCGAGCGGCGATGCGATGGCCCGCGCCATCGCCGAGAAGATGCGAGCCGCGCTCGGCGAAACAGTGATCGTGGAGGCCAAGCCTGGAGCGGGCGGACGTATCGCCCTGGAGCAGCTCAAAGCGGCCAAGCCCGACGGCAAGACCATCATGTTGACGTCGCTGACGCCTTTGACCGCGTTTCCCTGGCTCTACCCGAAGCTCAATTACGACCCGTTCAACGACTTCGAACCGGTGGCGCACGTTGCACAATTCAAGTACGTGTTTGCCGTGACGCTTGATGTCAAGGCGAACAATCTTGCCGAGTTCGTCGCGCTCGTAAAAAGCAACAACAAGTACGGGTTCTATTCTTCGCCTTCGCAAGGCGGCGGTGCGCACATGGCCGCGGAAGCCTTTGCCCGCGCCGCCCAGATCGGCATGACCTACGTCGGCTACAAGGGAACCGCGAACGCAATTACCGACATGCTGGGCGGCCAGCTGCCCGCCATGATAGGCAATGCCGCCGATTTCGTTGAGCTGACCAACCGGGGCAAGCTCAAGGTCCTGGGCGTGGCGAACGCCGAGCGATCGCGCCACCTGCCGCAGGTTCTGACCTTCAGGGAGCAGGGCTACGACATCGAGGCGGGCGGCTGGTTCGCGATATACGCTCCGGCGAAAACGCCCGCCGCCTCGATCGCGCGCCTCTCGAAATCGATCATCGACGGCGTCAATGAACTCGATGTCAAGGCATTGGGCGATCGGCTCGGGCTGGAAACCACCGGGCTCGGACCGAAGGAGCTCGCGGCTATGCAGAAAAAAGAATACGACTTGACCGGGAGCCGCATCAAGGCGTTCGGATTCAAGTTAGAGCAATAAAAGGCGGGGAGCCAGGCCGGGCTCGAACAGCAGCACGTTTAGAGCAAGCCGCGTTCGGCGAACGACAAGGTTCGGCCTCCCGCCACGATGAAATGATCCAGCACCTGCACGTCAACCAGTGCCAGGGCTGATTTCAGCGAGCGCGTCAGCAGTTCGTCGGCGTGGCTGGGTTCGGCGATTCCCGAAGGATGGTTGTGCGCGAAGATCAGCGCGGCGGCGTTATGCCGCAGCGCGCATTTGACGACTTCGCGCGGATAGACGCTGGTCTGGGTGAGGGTGCCGTGGAATAATTCCTCGGTGGCGGTGACGCGGTGCTGCGCATCGAGCATCAGCGCGACGAAGACTTCCCGGTCGCTGCGCGCCAGGATCAGGCGCAGGTAATCCCGCACCGCCTGCGGCGAGGCCAGCGCGTCGCGTGTTTCGATCTCCTCGCGCAGGGAGCGGCGTGCCAGTTCGACCGAGGCCAGCAGTTGCGCCGCTTTCGCATTGCCCAGGCCGCGATGCGCGGCCAGTTCTCCGGCGCTACTGGCGAGGAGCGCCCGCACCGAACCGAATTGACCGATCAGGTCGCGCGCGAGCTCCACGGCGCTTTTTCCCGGTATTCCGGTGCGCAGGCAGATCGCCAGCAATTCAGCGTCGGCGAGCGCCTGGGGTCCCTGGCCGAGCAGGCGTTCGCGCGGCCGCTCGGCAATCGGCCAGTCTGAAATGCTCATTGTCTGCCCCTCGAATTGGAAATGGCTCCTGCGAAGCTCAATGCCACTCATGCTGCACCGCAAGGTGCACTCGCGTAGAATCTGAATCCCAATCTCAACGCGCCACCTCGCAAAGCGATGACTTCGCTCTCTGGAAAACGGCTGTTACTGGGCCTCACCGGCGGTATCGCCGCCTACAAAGCCGCGGCGCTCGCGCGCCTGTTCGTCAAGGCGGGGATCGATGTGCGCGTGGTGATGACCGAAGCGGCCTGCCGCTTCATCACGCCGGTGACGATGCAGGCGCTGTCAGGGCAGCCGGTCTACACCGACCTGTGGGATGCAAGAGTGCGCGACAACATGGCGCACATCGAGCTGTCGCGCGATCGGGACCTGATCCTGGTGGCGCCGGCAAGCGCGGATTTCATGGCGAAACTCGCCAATGGCGAGGCGAACGATCTGCTGTCCACGCTTTGTCTGGCGCGGCGCATTCCGCTGGCGGTCGCTCCCGCGATGAATGTCGAGATGTGGGAAAACGCTGCTACCGTGCGCAATGTCGCGCGTTTACGGGAAGATGGAATTATCCTGATGGGGCCTGCCGCGGGCGATCAGGCCTGCGGGGAAACCGGCATGGGACGCATGCTGGAGCCCGAGGAACTGTTCGAGGCTGTTGCCGCTTTGCTGGGTCCAAGGCTGCTCAAGGGTAAGAAAGTACTGGTCACGGCGGGGCCGACCTACGAGCCTATCGATACCGTGCGCGGCATCACCAATCAGAGTTCCGGGAAGATGGGCTACGCGGTGGCGCAGGCGGCTATCGAGGCGGGCGCCGAGGTGACGCTGGTCTCCGGCCCTACCGCGCTCGCAACGCCCGCCGGCGCGGTGCGCATGGATGTGCGCAGCGCGCGCGAAATGCACGATGCGGTGATGGCCCGGGCGAAGGCGAGCGACATTTTCATAGCGGTGGCGGCCGTCGCCGATTACCACGTGGTGGGCGAGAAATCGCACAAGATCAAGCGCGGCACCGGCAATCTCTTCATCGAGCTCGCGCCCAACCCCGATATTCTCGCTACGGTGGCGGCGCTGAAGAAGCCGCCATTCTGCGTCGGCTTTGCCGCCGAAACCGAGAACCTGCGGGCCAATGCGCAGGCCAAGCGCAAGCACAAGAAAATTCCGCTGCTGGCCGCGAACCTTGCGCAGGAAGCGTTCGGGCGGGACGACAACGCGCTGACCCTGTTTGACGACAAGGGCCAGCACGAATTGAAGCGGGCGGCGAAAATCGCGATTGCGCGGCAGTTGATCGCTCATATCGCCGGCATGCTGAAAAAGCGCTGATCGTTGGTTTAATGCAGCAGCTGGATCTGAAAATTCTCGACGCGCGCATGCGTGACACCCTGCCGCAGTACGCCACGGCGGGTTCGGCGGGGCTGGATCTGCGCGCCTGTATCGATGCGCCGGTAACGATCGCGCCGGGGGATACCGTGCTGATCCCGACCGTCCTTGCGATTCACATCACCGATCCCGGCTTCGCCGCCATGATCCTGCCGCGCTCCGGCCTTGCTCACAAGAACGGCATAGTATTGGGGAATCTCGTCGGTCTGATCGATTCGGATTACCAGGGACCGCTTATGGTCTCCACCTGGAACCGCGGCAAAACCGCGTTTACTGTCCAGCCCATGGACCGCATCGCGCAGATGGTGATCGTGCCGGTGGCGCAGGTGAAGCTGAACGTGGTGGAGGATTTCGAAGCCAGCGACCGCGGCGCCGGCGGATTCGGCAGCACCGGAAAAAGCTGACCTAGCCGAGCATATCAGACCAAATGTTTTGCGCCCAGGCCCAGCCGTAAGCACCTTCGATTTCGTTGCGCTGCGCCGAGACGCCGCCGGCACCCGGCACGGTCACCAGGGTTTTTTGCTTAGCATCGTACTGGTGCACCGAGGAAACGTGAATGACTTCCTTGTCAGATACGAAGCTGTAGCAGGTATTGGCGATGACCGGCGCCTGATTGGGTTGGCGGCCATTCATGATTTCTATGATGGCGGCCGCGGCAAGCTTGCCGTGCTGGTTGGCCAAGTGGCCGGACTTGGGCATCGCCGGCGCGGACAGCGTGGCATCGCCGAGCACGTGCACGCCCGGCACGGCGGTGGATTCCATGCTGAGCCAATCCACGCCGCACCAGCGGTTGTTGGCATTGATGAGGCCCGTGGAGCGCGCGATATCCGCGGCGCGCATCGGCGGCAGCACGTTGAGCACATCGCCCTTGATGCTGTCGAAATCGGTTTTCAACGTCTTGCCGCGCACATCGACATCCTTGACTTCGGCATTCGGCCGGTATTCGATCATGCCCTTGTAGAGTTGATTCCAGGCGGCGCGGAACAGCGGTCCCTTGGAGGTGATGTTCTCGTTGGCATCGAGCACGATGATCCGTGCTTTGGGCTTGGCCTGCTTGAAATAGTGCGCCACCTGGCAGACGCGTTCGTAAGGCCCCGGTGGGCAGCGATACGGCGCGAGCGGAATGGAAATCACGAACACGCCGTTGCCAGGCATGGATTCGAGCTGCTTGCGCAGGGCCACGGTTTGCGGGCCGGCTTTCCAGGCGTGCAGCACCTGGCTTTGCGCGTTCGGACTTTTCATGCCTGGCAGTGCTTCGTACATCAAATCGACACCGGGTGAAACAATCAGCCGGTCGTAGCCCATGTCCGCGTAGCGGTCTTTGAACTTGACGATCTTCTTGGCATGATCCACCGCGGTGACTTCGTCGGTGAGAAGCTGCACGCCGTACTCCTTGAGGCGATTGCGGCTGCGCGTAATTTCGGCGAGTGTCCTGCTGCCGCCGATTACAAGGTTGGACATCGGGCAGGAAATGAACGTCGGCTCGCGGTCCACCAGCATCACCTCGATGCTGCCGGCCGACCACATGCGCAGGTACTTGGCCGCGGTCTGACCGCCATAACCCGCCCCGATGATCATGACCCTGCCGATGGGCTTTCTGAGCTCCGGCGCGCCCGCGCAGCCTGGCAGGATCGAGGAAACCGCGGACCCGATAAGCGCCGCGCCGCTGCCCTGGAGAAACTTGCGTCTATTTGTCATCGCGGCCTCCTAGTTTGGCTTCTGGGCGGAAAGGAAAGCGCTCACCGCCTCAAGCTGTGCATCGCTATAGCCCTTGGCGAGCTGGTGCATGATGGTCGCCGGGCGCTTGCCGTCGCGATACTCGCGCAGCATCTGCAGCATTTCAGCGCGTGGCCTGCCGGCAAGGCCGGGCATGCCGCCGACACTGGCGCCATTGGTGCCATGGCAGTTGGCGCAGTTGGAAGCGAGCATGCGGCCCAGGTTCGGATCGGCGCTCTGGGCCTGCGCAGCCAGGGGAGCGGCAGCCAGGAAAAGGGCGGCAAGCAGCAGTGTCCGGTTCATGCGGTTCTCCTCAGTGGATCCGTCGCCGGGCGCCAGACTCTGCGGGCACCGTGGCGAGGCGGGCGAAGACGGAGTTTCCCTGCGGGCGAGCGGAGTGTCAAGGTTGGTCTGGGAATATCTAAAGCACCAAAAGTAACAAGGGCCGCGTGACGCGGCCCTGGCGTGAAACTCGCGAGCTTCCCGGAAGAATCAGACCGCCGGGTCCGCCGCGACCACCTTTTCGGGCGGTTTCTCTTCGATGATTTTGATGGAGATTTTGCCCTCGCTGTCGACATCGATCGTAACCTTGCCGCCGTTGGCGAGTTTGCCAAATAGCAGTTCGTCCGCGAGACCCCGGCGGATGGTGTCCTGGATGAGTCGTGACATCGGGCGCGCGCCCATCAGTGGATCGAAGCCGTGCTTGGCCAGGTGTTCCCGCAGCGCGTCGGTGAAGCTTGCCTCCACTTTTTTCTCGTGCAACTGGCCTTCCAACTGCATCAGGAACTTGTCCACCACCCTGAGGATGACCTGGCGGTCCAGCGAAGCGAAAGAGATGGTCGCGTCGAGGCGATTGCGGAACTCCGGCGTGAACAGGCGTTTAATTTCGCCCATTTCGTCGCCGACTTCCTTTTTCGCGGTGAAGCCCATGACAGTCTTGTTCATGGCTTCCGAGCCTGCGTTGGTGGTCATGACGATGATGATATTGCGGAAGTCGGCTTTCCTGCCGTTGTTGTCGGTCAGCGTGCCGTGATCCATCACCTGCAGCAGAATGTTGAAGATATCCGGGTGCGCTTTCTCGATTTCGTCCAGGAGCAGCACCGCGTAGGGCTTTTTCGAGATCGCTTCGGTGAGCAAGCCGCCCTGATCAAAGCCGACATAACCGGGCGGCGCGCCGATGAGGCGCGACACCGCATGGCGCTCCATGTACTCGGACATATCGAACCTGTGCAAGTCGATTCCCATGCAGTAGGCGAGCTGGCGCGCGACCTCCGTCTTGCCCACACCGGTGGGCCCCGAGAACAGGAACGCCCCGATCGGTTTTTGCGGATTGCCCAGTCCGGACCGGGCAGTGCGGATGGCGGCAACCAGGGCGTCGATGGCCTTGTCCTGCCCGAACACCACGGCCTTCAGGTCGCGGTCGATGTTCTTCAGCGCCGTGCGGTCGTCCTGTGACACGGTCGCCGGCGGGATGCGCGCGATCTTGGCGATGATTTCCTCGATCTCGATCTTGCCGATCAGTTTTTTCTGCTTGGATTTGGGCAGGATCTTCTGCGCCGCGCCGGCCTCGTCGATGACATCGATGGCCTTGTCGGGAAGGTGCCGGTCAGTGATGTAGCGGGCCGACAGCTCGGCCGCCGAGGACAGGGCGTTGGCGCTGTACTTGATGCCATGGTGCGCCTCGAAGCGCGATTTCAGGCCGCGCAGGATCAGAACCGTTTCGTCGACCGACGGCTCGCTGACGTCGATTTTCTGGAAGCGCCGCGACAGCGCGTGATCCTTCTCGAACACGCCGCGGTACTCGTTGTAGGTGGTGGCGCCGATGCATTTGAGCGCGCCCGAGGACAGCGCGGGCTTGAGCAGATTGGAGGCATCCAGTGTCCCGCCCGAAGCCGCGCCGGCGCCGATCAGCGTGTGAATTTCGTCGATGAAGAGAATGGCGTTGGGGTTGTCGACCAGTTGCTTGAGTACCGCCTTGAGCCGCTGCTCGAAGTCGCCGCGGTACTTGGTGCCGGCGAGCAGCGCGCCCATGTCGAGAGAATATACCTGGCAATTGGCGAGAATTTCGGGAACCTGGTTCTCCACGATGCGCCGCGCGAGCCCTTCGGCAATGGCGGTCTTGCCCACGCCTGCCTCGCCCACCAGCAGCGGATTGTTCTTGCGGCGCCGGCAAAGCGTCTGGATGACGCGTTCCAGTTCGTGTTCGCGGCCGATCAGCGGATCGATCTTGCCGACCAGGGCCTGCGCATTCAAATTGGTGGTGTAGGTATCGAGGGCGCCGCCGCTTTGCTGTTCCTCGTCTTTCTGTTCCTCGCCGTGCTCGTTCTTTTGCTCCTTGCCGTGCTGCTGGTTCTTGGTGATGCCATGCGCGATGAAATTCACCACGTCCAGCCGCGTGACCCCCTGCTGGTGGAGGAAATACACCGCATGGGAATCTTTTTCGCCGAACATGGCCACCAGCACATTGGCGCCGGTGACTTCCTTCTTGCCCGAGGACTGGACATGCAGAATGGCGCGCTGGATGACACGTTGAAACCCAAGAGTCGGCTGGGTATCGATTTCCTCCGATCCCGCGATCGTGGGCGTGTGCGCGGTGATGAAATCGGTGAGTGACTTGCGCAACTCGTCAAGGTTGGCGGCGCAGGCGCGCAATACCTCGGCGGCAGTGGGATTGTCCAGCAGCGCAAGCAGCAGGTGCTCCACCGTGATGAACTCATGCCGCTTCTGCCGGGCCTCGACGAAGGCCATGTGCAAGCTGACTTCAAGCTCCTGCGCGATCATAGATTTTCCATCCCCTGGTCGAATCCAAAGCGGTGAAGCCTAGGAAGCCTCGCGGCTCCGGTCAGCTCAGTTTTCCTCCATTACGCACTGTAATGGATGCTGATGTTTTTTTGAGTACGACGCAACCTGTTCGACCTTGGTGGTTGCTATGTCCTTCGGGTACAGGCCGCAAACCCCCATACCTTCACGATGAACTTTCAACATGACCTGGGTAGCTTTTTCCCTGCTCATCGAAAAAAACTTCTGCAAAACAATGACCACAAACTCCATGGGAGTGTAGTCGTCATTGAGCACAATTACCTTAAACATAGGCGGCGGCTTGACCCGCGCCTTGCGGGTCTCCAGTACCGTACCTTCTCTTGATCGCGTTGCCATGTCTACAAAACTTATGCCAGATGGAGGGGGCCGTCAACCGCGATAGCGCGCGCAGGTGTGCACCGCGGCAAATACATCGTGCAGGTCCTGCCCACGCGCACTGACGCGCTTTTCGGCCGGCGTGATGGTCGCGCATTTCACCGCGACGCCGTTTTGCTTGGTGGCTTGCGCCGCATCTGGGATCGCCAGGAAAACGCGAGGCGGACAGCGAGCAAAGCAGTATTATAGTGAACGCTACCTGGAGCCCTGCCAGGCGAAAATAGGCGCGGATCCAGGTCAACCGGGAGAAATGCCCGGGCGTTTGTGACTCAGGGCCCGCAAATGGGGCGTTGATCAATTATCGAGGAAATGAACATGAAAAAAACTCTGTCATTGCTGGTCGCAGTCGCTTTCGCCTGCGTCGGCGGGTTTGCGCCCGCCCAGGCGGCACCCGCGCAGTCCCTGGTGCCGTCAGTGCAGGCGGCGCCCGGCGGTTCTCCCAAGGCGGAAGTCAAGGCCAAAGCCAAGAGCAAGGCAAAAAAGACCAGGGCCCCGCGCAGCAAGAAGGCCAAGGCACGCTGAATGCTTGGCACGCTGACTGCCATGGCGATCGCGGCCGCGTTGTCGTTGCCGGCCGCGACGGGGCATGCTCAGACTCCAACGATTTCGCTGGGTGCCGGCATTCACCTGATACGCGCGCAAGTCGCGGCGAACAATGACACCCGCATGCGCGGGCTGATGTTCCGCAAGTCGCTGCAACCCAACCAAGGCATGCTGTTCGTTTTCGATGAGATCAGCCCGCATTGCATGTGGATGAAGAACACGCTGATTCCCCTGTCTGTGGCCTTCATCGCGACGGATGGCATGATTGTCAATATCGCCGACATGAAACCTCACGACGAGACCTCGCATTGCGCCTTGCGTCCCGTACCCTATGCGCTGGAAATGGATCGTGGCTGGTTTGCCGCGCGTGGATTGAAGGCCGGGGTGCGCATCACCGGACTGGACAAGGCGCCGGCCTCGCGCTGATGCGCCGCCGGCAATAGGCCGCTCGCGCGGCCCTTTTCGTTGCAGCTTACTGCATTCGGTCTACAGGCCCCCGTTCTGCTGCGCCACCATGCAGTAAAGCAACGGTATGGAGAGCATGGTGTTGAAACGCGAAGTCATGCCGGCCATGCGCGCGGCCTTGGCTTTCACATCGGGTTCGACCTGCACTATCCCCAGCGCTTTCTTCTGATTTGGCCAGATAATGAACCAGACGTTGAATGCCATGATCAGTCCGAGCCACATGCCGATAGCGATCGCGGTGTTCGGCCGCGCAAAGGTGAGCAGCGAGCCGATGGAGCCGGTCATGGCGGTTAGTGCCAGTCCGGTAATGACCGTCCAAAGCGCCGCGTGGCGGAACCAGAAAAGCGCGGTAGGCGCGATGACCTTGGTGACGGCGGGTTTTTCAGCATCCGGAATTTTTGGCATGGACGGGGTCTGCACAAAATTGAAATACCACAGCAGGCCTATCCACATGACACCGCAAAGCACGTGCAGCCAGCGTGTAAAAAACGACCACCATGCATGCCCGCTGAGGTCCATCGAGGTCGCGTCCATCCCGGCGACCAGACCGATGATGACGAGCAGCAGTACCACGCCTGCCGTAATGGTGCGTCCGAGAGATGAAAATATCGCGCCCATGCTGAGCCCTCCTTTGTAATGTTGTTTAGATCGGCTTTCGCTGCGCGGGGTACTGCCCCGAAGCACTGCCCGCAGATCCCCGGCACGTGGCCCCTGCGCATTGCTCCCCGGGTCCCGCGCCTAGCACAACTGGTGCAGCACCGCCAGGAAGTCTAGCACAAAGCCCGGATTTTTCAGCCCATTGTCATACGGCCGCGCACGGTTCAATTGCGCCGGACTTCCACGCTTTCCACGCGCGCGAGCGCGCCGCCATTCGCGAAAGTGATATCCAATGCCGCACCCGCTCGCAGAACCGCGGCGTCGCGCACCAACTGTCCGGCGCCGTCTCGAACCAGGCTATAGCCGCGCTCCAGCACGCTTTGCGGCGCCAGATGTTCGAGGCTGGACCATAACCGGTCGAGACGCGCCTGGTCGCGGGCATGCGTCGAGCGTATTGCCGCGTCCATGCGCGCAAGCTGATTGCGCGCCTGCGCCGCCAGTTCCGCCACTCGCGGCGTGCTGCCCAGCAGGCGTTGCAGCATTGAAGCCAGCATCCAGCTCCGTTGTTCAATGCGGCGACGCCCCGCACGCTCAAGGCGTTGGCCCAGTTGCGCGACCCATGTCTCGCGTTCGCGCAGGCGCTGGCCCGGGCGCTGCAATCTGCGCGACAGGTGGTCGACCATTTGGGCGCGATCGTCGATATCGCGCAGCAGGTACCGGCGCAGCGCCGCCAGCAGATCCGACACCGTATTGAGCAGCGCCGAGCGCTCGGGACAGACCAGTTCCGCGGCGGCCGTCGGAGTCGGTGCACGCACGTCCGCCGCAAAATCGGCGATGGTGAAATCCGTTTCGTGTCCCACCCCGCTTATCACCGGAATCGGGCAGGCGCGAACGGCGCGTGCCACGGTTTCATCATTGAATGCCCAAAGGTCCTCGATGCTTCCGCCGCCGCGGCAAATGATCAATACGTCGCACTCGCCTCTGGAACCCGCAACGGATATGGCTTGTGCGATTTTCAATCCCGCGCCTTCTCCCTGCACCGGTGTCGGGTACACGAACACCGCGACGGAAGGATTACGCCGGGCGAGCGTGGCGAGAACGTCACGCAGCGCGGCTCCCTGCGCGGAAGTCACAATCCCGATACTGCGCGCGAGGGTGGGCAGCGGTCGTTTTCGCGCCGCGTCGAACAGGCCTTCTTTTTCGAGCTTTTCCTTCAGCCGCAGGAACGCTTCAAAAAGCGTGCCGCGCCCGGCCTGGCGCAGGGTCTCGGCGATCAACTGGAACTCGCCGCGGGCCTCATACAGCGTAACCAGCCCCTGCATCTCTATCTGCATACCATCCCGCGGCAGCCAGGTGAGATGCTGGTTGCGATTGCGAAACATCGCGCAGCGCACCTGCGCCTGTGCGTCCTTCAGGACGAAATAGAAATGTCCGGATTTCGCGGCAATGAAATTGGAGATTTCGCCGCGCACCCAAAGCAGCGGATAGCGGTGTTCCAGAAGATCCCGGACACTGCGATTGAGCTCGCTGACGCTCAAAATATCAGAGGAAAAACCTGTGGAGAACCGCACCAATCCTTGATCTTGAGGCATGCGCCGATTGTAACCTATCCACATCAATGACTTGGCGCAGGGGGCTTGACGTTTCTCCTATGAGCCCCCTCGGAAGATTTCTGCATTTCATTGATTTTTATAAGGAATCGCCTTGTTTAAAAAATGTGACAAAGAAAAAAATCGTTTGCGGCAATCCACTTAAGCTGCTCCGTCTATGGTTATGCACATCCTTATCCACAGCAAATGTGGATAAGAGCCGGCGCGGCAAAAACAGCTTGTCAGTTCCACTGGGATAAAGCAACGGCTGGCGGCGCTGACGCGCCTGGTTTGCGCGGCTTGACGCTCACTTTGCACAGGGGCGAACCCTGTCGAGTTGCGCCGCAATGCTGCGCGCGCGTGCGCTGCCGGGATCGCGACGCAAACGCACGGATTCTTCATCGAGGCCATTACTGCCGCGCGGCTGCGAAGAGCATCGCAGCCGGTTCCAGGGGCAGTCGCTTGGCAATACTTGCCTTGCCGAATAGGCATGCGCAGGCTAAAGTGGCGCCGATTTTCCGAGGAGATTCACGTTGTTTGCAATTATTCAGGCCGCTGGTTGGCCGATATGGCCGTTGCTTCTCGCTTCAATTATCGCGGTTGCGCTCATCATTGAGCGGTTGGTCACCTTGCGCAAGGAGCGCATTGTTCCCAAGGACTTGCTGGCAAAAGTGCTGGCCGCGCATGAGCAGCAGGGCGTCACCCAGGAATTGCTGGATCAACTGGCCAGGGACTCGCCGCTTGGCCAGGTTCTTGCCGCCGGATTGCGCAATGTCAAGAGTTCCCGCTATGTGATGAAGGAGGCTATCGAGGAAGCCGGCGCCGCCGTCACCCATGAGCTGGAGCGTTTTCTGACCACCTTGGGGACTATCGCATCGATCAGTCCGTTGATGGGCCTTTTTGGCACCGTGGTCGGAATGATCGAGATCTTTGGGTCCCAGTCGCCCACGGGCACCAATCCGCAGGTGCTCGCGCATGGCATTTCCGTGGCGCTATACAACACCGGTTTTGGCCTGGTGATCGCCATTCCGGCGATGATATTTTTCCGTCATTTCCGCGGCACCGTCGATAATTTCGTGGTGGTGATGGAACAGCAGGCCGCGAAACTGGTGGACGTTGTGCATGGCGAACGCTTCGACTTTTCCAAAGGCGCGCCGCCGCCCAGGGCGCAAGCATGAAATTTCGCGCCACCGCCGTCAAGCAGGATCCCGAGATCAACCTGATCCCGTTGATCGACGTGTTTCTGGTCATCATCATTTTTCTGATGCTCACCACCACCTATTCGCGTTTTGCCGAGCTGCAGATCAATCTTCCCTCGGCGGAAGCGGAGAAGCAGCTTGAGCGGCCCAATGAAATAAGTATTGTGATGGCCGCCAACGGTCAATATCGGATCAATCGGCGCGCCATTACTTTCACCAACGTGCCGGCATTCGCGCAGGAAATGCGACTCGCGGGCGCCGATCTAAAGGACCCGGTGGTGGTGATCAACGCCGACAGCAGCGTTACCCACCAGGCGGTGGTGCGAGTGATGGATGCCGCGCGTCAGGCGGGTTACGGCCAGATCGCGTTTGCCGTCGAGCAGTCCGCCAGATAGCAGTTAAAGCCAGTCCGGCGCCGGTCCCGATGAATTCGTGCTTAGCAACGAGTCCAAGATTCGCCGCGCGCCATTGGTACCGGTTCAGCGCGGTATCGGCGCTGCTGTATCCCGTCAGTCTGCTGTTTCGCCTGCTGGTCTGGGCGAGGGTTCTGCTTTACCGGCTGCGCGTGCTGCGCCCGAGCATCATGCCGGTGCCGGTGATCGTGGTGGGCAACCTCACGGCGGGTGGCACCGGCAAGACGCCCTTGGTGATCTGGCTCGCCCGGACGCTGCGCGAACGGGGCCGAAGGCCGGGTGTGATCGCCAGCGGATACGGCGGCACGCGCCGCGAGCCCGCCGCCGTGACTGGGAGCGATGATCCCCGCGTCAGCGGAGACGAAGCGGTGCTGCTTGCAATGCGTGCCGGGACGCCGGTCTGGTCCGGCTCGGACCGTGTTCGGGTCGCCAACGCCCTGTTACGCGCTCACCCCGAGTGCGACCTACTTATTTGCGACGACGGCTTGCAGCATTACCGGCTGGGACGCGATCTTGAAATCGCGGTCGAGGATGCACGCGGCTTCGGCAACGGCTGCATGCTGCCGGCCGGCCCGCTGCGCGAGCCCGCCACCCGCCCGGTCGACGCGCGCGTCATCAATGCAACGGCCGAAGCAAGGGAAAAACTGCCGCCGGGCGCTTATCGCATGCGACTCGAACCGGCCGGTCTGTACCGTTTGGACCAGCAGGAGAGAAACATTGATGCCGCGTTGCTGCGCGGCAAACGCCTGCATGCCGTGGCGGGAATCGGCGATCCGGGGCGTTTTTTTGCGAGCCTGGACGCACTCGGCCTTGCGGTCACGACGCATGCTTTTGCGGATCATCACGATTATGCGGCGAACGAACTTGTGTTCGAGAATTGCGACGCAGTGTTGATGACCGAAAAGGATGCGGTAAAATGCGCCGGTTTCGCGCGCACCGACTTCGCGGGCTTCTCGCGCCCCGACTTGTATGCCTTGCGCATCGAGGCGAGTCTCGATCCCGGGTTCGCCCAATTTCTTGAGAATTGGCTGCATGGACGCAAGGCTTCTTGATATTCTGGTCTGCCCGCTTTGCAAGGGGCCGCTGATATATCGCAAGGCGGAGAAGGAACTGGTCTGCAGGGGCGACCGGCTTGCCTTTCCGATACGCGACGATATCCCGGTAATGCTCGAGGACGACGCGCGCAAGCTCGGCACGGACGAAAATCCCGGCACCGGCTGAAAAGCGTCGCCGGCTAGTGGCGTGGTTCGGGAATTCAGGGGGGCAGACCCATCGTTAACTTCGCTGTGATCATTCCCGCGCGACATGCGGCAACGCGGCTGCCCGGAAAAATGCTCGCGGATCTTGGCGGCAAGCCCTTGGTGGTCCGGGTTGCGGAGCGCGCGCGCGACAGCGGCGCCGCAAGCGTCACAGTGGCAACGGACCATGAAGCGATTGCCGCGGCGGTTCGCGCCCATGGCTTTCAGGCCATTCTGACGCGCGCGGATCATCCCTCGGGGACCGATCGGATCGCCGAGGCCGCGGCGCATCTTGGACTGGCAGGTGACGCGCTGGTCGTCAATGTGCAAGGCGATGAACCTTTGATCGAGCCGGGCCTGATACGCGCTGTGGCCGTCTTGCTCGACGCGACTCCGGAGGCGGCGATTGCCACGGCCTGCCATCCCATTCACGAGGCGGAGGAGTTTTTCAACCCGAATGTCGTCAAGGTGGTACTTGATGCGCAGGGCTATGCGCGCTATTTCAGCCGCGCGCCGATTCCCTGGGCACGTGATGCGTTTGCCGGTGGCCGGCAGACGATTCCGGCGGGCCTGCCGTGCTTCCGGCACGTCGGCATTTATGCTTTTCGCGCGGCATTTCTCGCGGAGTTTCCGCGGCTTGCGCCCGCGCCAATTGAACAGTTCGAGGCCCTCGAGCAGTTGCGCGCGCTATGGCACGGCTTCCACATTGCCGTGGCCAAACGGCCCGACGCCCCCCACGCGGGCGTCGATACGCCGCAGGATCTGGAGCGCGTGCGCGCGATTTTTTTGGCCAATCTTTGATCGGCGTCAGCATCGGGCCAGTTTGCGGGGGAAATAATGGAATTAGCACTCGGCAGTGCGCCATACAAATCAATAACGGAAGGAAAAAATCATGCGACTGATACTTCTTGGCCCCCCGGGGGCCGGCAAAGGCACTCAGGCCAATGTAATCAAGGAGAGCTTCGGCATACCTCAGATTTCCACCGGAGACATGCTGCGGGCCGCGGTGAAGGCGGGCACCCCCCTCGGTCTGGCGGCAAAGAAAGTCATGGATTCGGGGCAATTGGTGTCCGACGAGATCATTATCGGTCTGGTAACGGAAAGGCTGAAGCAGCCCGATTGTGCGAAAGGCTACCTCTTCGATGGATTCCCGCGCACCATTCCTCAGGCCGAGGCGATGCGTGCTTCGGGCGTCGCCATCGAATATGTGCTGGAGATCGATGTACCGGATGCGGAAATCATCGCCCGCATGAGCGGCCGGCGCGTGCACATGGCGTCGGGACGCACTTATCACGTCAAGTTCAATCCGCCCAAGGTTTTCGGCCGCGACGATGTCACCGGAGATGACCTGATCCAGCGCGACGATGACCAGGAGGAGACCGTAAAAAGCCGCCTTCAGGTCTACCATTCGCAAACGCGGCCGCTGATCGAGTACTACTCCAGATGGGCGGCCGGCGGGGATAAGGCGGCGCCCAAAACGCGCAAGATCTCCGGTACCGGGTCGGTCGAGGAAATTTCGCGCCGCGCGCTGGAAGCGCTGCGATAGCTCCAGGGAAACACCGAAAAGGACCTACCGAAAAGAGCCTGAGCCGGCAGAGCCGGATGCCAACCGCTTGCTTCGCCTGGACAGCCACTTTTCCCGTCAATTTGTAAAGTTGAGAAGTCGCAACTTTACAAATTGACGGGATCTATACAAACCCCAGTTCTTCGCAAGAATTGTCAACACTTGACTGGTAAGCGGCATTCGCAGCGACCACCGGCCACCGGTTATAATCGCGAGCTTTGTCAAAAATAGGCGGGCCCGTCCTGGGCCTGCATCAGTGGAGGAAGTAATGTCTACCGCACTCTGGTTCGTGCTCGCTTGTGCCGTGTTCGCGATTGCTTACGGTTGGTACTCGAGAAACTGGATTCTTCGGCAACCCGCTGGCAATGAGCGCATGCAGGAGATCGCGGCGGCGATTCAAACGGGGGCCATGGCCTACCTCAACCGCCAGTACACGAGCATCGCCGTTGTCGGGGTGATTCTGTTCGTGGTTATCTGGCCTTCGCTCGGATTGACAACCGCAATTGCCTTCGCCATCGGCGCCATTCTGTCGGGCGCCACCGGATATATCGGCATGAATATTTCGGTTCGCTCCAACGTGCGTACCGCCGAGGCGGCGCGCACCGGCTTGAACGAAGCGCTCAACGTGGCTTTCCGCGGCGGTGCGATCACCGGATTGCTGGTGGTGGGCCTGGGCCTGCTCGGCGTCGCCGGTTTTTACGCCTATCTGGTGGCCGCGCAGCCCAACATGCCGCTCTCCGATGTCCTCAAGCCGCTGGTGGGCCTGGGATTCGGCGGGTCGCTGATTTCTATCTTTGCGCGGCTGGGCGGGGGAATATTCACTAAAGGCGCCGACGTGGGCGCGGACCTGGTGGGCAAGGTGGAAGCCGGCATTCCCGAGGATGACCCGCGCAATCCCGCGGTTATCGCCGATAACGTGGGCGATAACGTCGGCGATTGCGCCGGCATGGCGGCGGACCTGTTCGAGACTTATGCGGTGACGCTGATCGCCACCATGATCCTGGGCGCGCTGGTGGTCAAGACCCCCTCGGATGCCGCGGTGATCTACCCGCTGGTGCTGGGCGGGTTTGCCATCATCGCCTCGGTCATCGGCTGCCTGTTCGTCAAGGTGATTCCCGGCAAGAAGATCATGAGCGCCTTGTATCGCGGCCTGATCGTGGCCGGCGTGCTCGCGCTGATCGCCTTCTATCCGCTCACCGACTGGATCATGGGCGATGTGCTCAAGCAAGTGACCTTCGACATTTCCGGCAAGGCGACGACCATCGGCGTCGGCCACCTGTACGGCGCGACTGTCATCGGTCTGGTTCTTACCGGCCTGATGGTGATCATCACCGAGTACTACACCGCCACCGAGTACGCGCCGGTGCGCCACGTGGCACAGGCTTGCACCACCGGCCATGCCACCAACATCATCGCCGGTATCGGCGTATCGATGAAAGCCACCGCCTGGCCGGTGCTGGCGGTGTGCGTCTCGATTCTTCTCGCTTATCAGCTGGCCGGACTTTATGGCATCGCCATTGCCGCGACCTCGATGCTCTCCATGACCGGCATCATCGTCGCCCTGGACGCCTACGGTCCCATCACCGATAACGCCGGCGGAATCGCCGAGATGGCCGAGCTGCCCGATTCGGTTCGCGCCATTACCGATCCGCTGGATGCCGTGGGCAATACCACCAAGGCGGTCACCAAGGGCTACGCCATCGGTTCGGCGGGCCTCGCCGCGCTGGTGCTGTTCGCCGACTACACGCATGCCCTGGAGCACGCCGGGCGCGTGCTT
>Ga0155956_1237_pt3 | contig 27725 bp, 24 predicted proteins | sample RifCSPlowO2_02_FD_107610 | JGI IMG/M metagenome (GOLD analysis project Ga0155956, IMG submission 107610) | Betaproteobacteria bacterium RIFCSPLOWO2_02_FULL_62_17 | reverse complement strand
GGCGGTGATGCCCCCCAAGCCCAGAATGCCGAAGCCCGGCGCAATATGTTCCGCAACCATCAAGCCGATGCCCAGGGCGAGCAGCGCGAGGCCGGTGGCGTTGACCGGCAGCATCTGGAACGCGAACATTGCAACCAGCAGGCTGATGGCGCCGATGACGCCGGGGGCGATCAGACCCGGGTTGTAGAATTCGACCAGAAGGCAGAAGAAACCAAGCATCAGCAGAACATAGGCGATGCTGGGATCGGTGATGACCACCAGCAGACGGGTGCGCCAATCCGGTTGAAATTCGACAATCTGGGCGGCGCCGGTGGCAAGGCGCCGTTCCTGGCCCAGCACCGTGAGCGTGCGGCCGTCGAGTTGCTTGAGCAGTTGTGGAACATCGGCGGCGATCACGTCGATGACATTCAATTTGAGCGCCTCCTGCGCCGACAGGCTGACCGCCTGGCGCACCGCCTTGTCGGCCCAATCGGTATTGCGGCCGCGCAGTTGCGCCAGTCCGCGGATGTAGGCTGCCGCGTCGTTGATCTGTTTTTTTGTCATCGTCTGCGCCGAGGATGGCGCGTCGTTGGCGCGCTCGCCATCCTTGCCGGGTGGCTCCGTTCCCGCGCCGGTTTCGCGCGGTTCCGACTGCGGACCCATGGGTAGGGTACCGATGGCCACCGGTGTCGCCGCGCCCAGATTGGTCGCCGGCGCCATCGCGGCGATATGACTTGCATACAAAATGTAAGTGCCGGCGCTGGCCGCGCGCGCGCCGTCGGGCGCAACCAAGCAGGCAACCGGTACCGGCGAAGCAAGAATCTGCTGGATAATCGCGCGCATCGAGAGATCAAGGCCTCCGGGCGTATCCATTTTGAGAACCACCAGTTGCGCGTTGATCGCGACTGCTTTTTCCAGGCCGCGCTGCAGGTAGGCTGCATTGGCGGGCCCGATCGCCCCGCTCTGGGTGAGCACCATAACCGGGGCGGCCGGCTGCGCCGCGGACGGTGAAGCGGCCAGCGACCAGCAGCTAAGAGTTATTATCAGCGCGACTGCCCGCATTGATCCGCCTCCATGGCCGCGGCCGACTCACCGAACCGGGAAAGTTACACTGCCACAATAGCGTGAAATGGCTCATTCATGCAGCGGAATCTTCGTTCCCTTCACAAGCCTGGCAGGGCGCCGGACGCTGGCGCCTGCTGACCCGGCCGCCGCCATGCCGCGCCGCCCGCGCTTAGTCGCCCCGGCGGGCGCCTGTGACGCCCATTGCCATGTGTTCGGGCCGCAGGATCGGTTTCCCTGCGTGCCCGGGCACGATTATTACCCGCCACCTTCTCCCAAGGAGAGCCTGTTCGCGCTCCAAAATGCAAAGGCCCAATGCGCGTGATCGCGCTAATCGACGATCCGGCCGTGGTGAGGCGCATCCTCGATCACCTCGGACGCTGGGCGCCCGAGCCCGCCGGGCAGGGCCCACCCACTCGATCGCCCCGTGCGTCTCCGCCTCCGCGCTGTTTCGACCTCGTCGGCATTGCAATCGGCTGGACGCAGGTGCAAGATCCTCTCAACGCTATGCTCGGCAGCGCTGAATCAGCGCCAAACCGCTGTCATCGACCGGACGCGCGAAAAGAGGCGGGATTGAATTTCCTTCTATCTTATCGTTTGGAGAGCGAGGATCCGACCGTGTTTCTCAGCCAATCGCTGTTGTTCAATGAAACCGCGGATCTCGCAGCGGCAGCGAGGTTGCTCCCTGTCGGCAAGGCTTTGGTTCGGCGCGAAGGACGCGATCTGGAGGGCGAGCTGATCGTCACCCCGAAAAAGATCGTCAACGGCGCGCTGCGCACTATGGGACACTGAACAGGCGGTCCCGAGCAAGCCCTTTCGCATACGCAAAGGAGGTGTGGCATGAATTGCACGGTTCGGTTCGCGGTACTTTTCTCGACGGTCTGCGGCGCGCTCGCATGGGTGCCGGCGAGCGCGCAATCCTATCCTTCCCGGCCGGGCCGAATTCTCGTCGGAACGCCGACCGGCGGCCCTGTCGATATCCTCGCGCGCGGCACCGTCCATGTGCTCGGCCAGGTGTTTGCCCAGCCCTTTGTCGTGGAAAACCGCGTCGGGGCGGACAGCATGATCGCTGGCGAAGCGTGCGCGAGGTCCGCGCCCGACGGCCATGTTTTGTGCGCCATCGACAGCCTGGGGGTCGCGCTCAATCCAGTGATTCGCGCCAAGATGGCCTATGACCCCTATCGGGAACTCAGTCCGATCGTGCACTACGGCTATATCGGATCGGCGTTTCTTGTCCATCCTTCGGTACAGGCCAATTCGATGCGTGAACTGATCGAGCTCGCCAAGGCAAACCCGGGTTCGATCACTTTCGGCTCGTGGGGCATTGCCAGCGGTCCCAACCTGTACATCGAATGGTTCAAGAACGCCAAGAGCATCGTGTTCCACAACATCACCTACAAAGCCGCTTCGCAGGCCTATCCCGCGATGCTCGCGGGTGAAGTGCAGGTCGCGTTCTATTCGGCGGGCGCCGCGGCGGGCGCGGTGAGAGCGGGCAAGGCCAAGGCGCTCGCGGTCACGCTGAGCCGGCGTTCTTCGCACCTTCCGGATGTGCCGACCTGGGTAGAGGCGGGGCTGGATATCGGCCTGGTGACTTCGGTAGGCTTGTATGCGCCCGCCGGCACTCCCCAGGAAATCATCCAGCGCCTCAATCGCGAAATCGCGAACGGGCTCGTCAACAACCAGGATATGAGGAAGAAATTCATCACCAGCCAGGGTCTCGAGGTCGACCCTCCGGCAGGCGGCTCGCCCGAGGAATTCGCCGCCGCGATGATCGTCGAGCGCGACAAGTGGGCGAACGTCGTGAAAGTGGCGAAATTAAAGATCGAGTAGCGAGGGGCGCGCGATGAGCAGATTACTTACCCTGCTCGCCGTTCTGGCGCCCGTCGTTCTGGTGCCCACCTCTGGAGCTCTCGCCCAGGGCTATCCGTCGAAACCGGTGCGCATGCTGGTGCCGGCCGCGCCCGGCATCATGCAGGACATCCTGTCGCGGGGCCTGGCCGAGGCATTGGCGAAGGGCTTCGGCCAAGCGGTCATCGTCGACAATCGCGTCGGCGCGGATGGCGTGATTGGCATGGAAGCCTGTGCCAAAGCCGCTGCGGACGGCTATACGCTATGCAACACCATGAGCGGTGCCATCATCTGGAACCCGGCGCTGCGGCTAAAACTGCCCTATGACGCGGTGCGCGATTTCGCGCCGGTCGTGCACGCCGGTTTCTTCGACAGCGCACTGGTCGTCAATCCTGCGGTGCCCGCGGCTTCGGTCCAGGAACTGCTTGAACTCGTCAAGGCGAAGCCCGGCGCGGTGAACTGGGCGAGCTTCGGCGTCAACAGCACGGGCTTCATGTACATGGAGTGGCTCAAGCGCAGCAGCGGCGCGCAGTTCTACCATGTACCCTACAAGACCCAGCCCCAGGGCCTGCAGGGACTGATGTCGGGAGAATCGCATGTCGCAGTCTACGGGCTCAGCTCCGTGGCGCCGCTGATCAAGGCAGGAAAGCTCAGGGCGCTCGGGGTGACTAGCGCCAAGCGCCAGGACTGGCTGCCCGATGTCCCCAGCTTCGTCGACCTCGGCATTAAGCTGCCGTTGCGCACCTGGTTCGGGTACCACTTTCCCGCGGGTGCGCCGCGCGAAATCGTGCTGCGCATGAACGCGGAGATACGCAAGGCGATGGCCGAACCGGGCTTTCGGGAAAGCATCCTCGCCAGGCAGATGATAACGCCCAACGACGGCACGCCCGAGGAATTCGACGCCTACATCCGCACCCAGCGCGTCGAAGTCGCCGGGCTGATCGCCTTCCTCGGATTGAAGCCGGAGTAGTGCGATCGGGCTGGCACCTGCGGTCACCGCACCCGCATTACCAGGTTGCGGTAGGCATCTACCTCGCAGATAAATCCGGGCGCAACCAGCACCGTGGTTGTCCTATCGTCGATAAGGGCAGGGCCGATGATTTCATGGCCGTGCTCCATGAGGTCCCAATCGTAAACCGGTGTCTCGACGCGCGTCGCGCTGCCCTCGAACAGACACTGGCGCGAGCCGCGCCGCGCCATTTCCACGTTTGGGTTGGTCCGGGCGGGCATCGCCATTTCCACCGGCCGGTGCGGCGCGGTCGCCTTCAGGCGAAAGGTGAGAAGCTCAGCCGCGCGCCAAGGCATGGAATAGGTATACATCTTCTCGTACATGGCGTGGAAGTTCGCGAGCAGCGTCTGGAGGTTCTCGCCATTCAGCGCCTCCGCGGGCAGATCCACCTCGACTTCGTGGAACTGGCCGACATAGCGCATCTCCACCGTGGATTGAAAGGACAATTGCGATTCGGGGACGCCGATGCGTGCAAAATCCCCACGAGCCTGCCGCCGCATGTCGGCGTACAGGCCTGCAATCTCGGCGAAATCGAGCTGATTCTGCCTGCGCGCACAGGAGCGCGCGTACTCCAGTCCCAGGTCCATGGCAAACATGCCGAAGGCGCTCATCAGCGCCGCGACGCGGGGCAGGATGACCATGGGAATGGACAAATGCCGCGCCAGGGCGGCCGCATGAATGCCGCCGGCGCCGCCTCCCGCGATCAAGGTGAAATCCCGCACGTCGTGGCCTTTGTTGGTGCAGACCTCCGTGATCAGGTTGGCCATGACGGTATTGATGGTGGTGAACATGGCTTGCGCCGTCTGATTGACATCCATGTTCAGGCTGGCGCCTACCCGGTCCACCGCCTGGCGAGACCGGTCCATGTCCAGCTTGATGTCGCCGCCGAGAAAGTAGTCGGCGGGGATATAGCCCAGCACCAGATCCGCGTCGGTCACCGTGGCATCCTCGCCCTTGCCGTAGGCGGCGGGGCCGGGGTCCGCGCCGGCGCTCTGCGGACCCACCCGCAGCAGCCCGAGGGAATCGACCCAGGCGATTGAACCGCCACCGGCACCGACCGAGGGCACGTCCACCATCTTGATCGCGACCCGATGTTCGCCCACCCAGGAGTCGGTCGTGGTGGGAATGCCCCGATCCTTGATGACGCAGACATCGAAACTCGTGCCCCCCATGTCCACCGAGAGCAGGTTGTGGTGAATGCGGTGACCGACCATCTTGTCGTGCAGGCCGCCAACGTAGGTCGCGGCAGAAGGCGCCGCCGCCGGACCGGAATTCAGCAGGTACACGGCGCGATCGACGCATTCGTCGACCACTTGAACCAGACCGTTGGCAAGCATCATCAACAGTCGCCCGCGGCATCCGTGCTCCCCGAGGCTCGCCTGCAGTCTGCGCGCGTAGCTCGTGATCGCGGGCCCGATATAGGCGCTCACTACGGCGGTGGAGAAGCGCTCGAACTCACGCCATACCGGCAGGATCTCGTGGGAGGTAGTGACGTACACCTCGGGCGCCATGCTCTGCACGATTTGCTTCGCCTTCAGTTCGTTCTCGCCGTTGGCATACGAGTGCAGGAAACAGATGGCAATGGCGGTACAACCCGTGTCAATCAGCTTGCGGGTAGCCGCACGCAGTTCATCCTCGGCGAGCGGCGTGAGCACCTTGCCGGTGTACAGGGTGCGCTCCTCCACCCCCAGGCACAGATTGCGGGGCACCAGGGGCTTGTAGGGTTCGATGAACATGTCGAACATCGATCCATGCAGGTTCCTGATGCCACGGCGCATTTCGACGACATCGCGAAAACCCCTGGTGGTAATCATGCCCACCTTGGCGCCGCGCCCGGTGATCAGGATATTGGTGCCTAGGGTCGTGCCGTGGACGATCTGCTCCACATCGACGAGGAACTGCCGCAGCGTTTGCCGGTAGTGCGCAGCGGCTTTGCCCACTGCTTCGAAGAAGCCTTTGGTCGGATCTTCGGGCGTGGTGGACGCTTTGAAGCGTTGCAGCTGTCCCGATTCCTCCAGCACGAGACAGTCCGTAAACGTTCCGCCGACATCGATGGTCAACTGCTTCACGATGCCACCCCCGTGCGCCCTTCGACAGGCTTGAGCTCGATGTCCAGGGATTCCTCGTTGATCACGGCTTCGTAACGCTGGGCCGGGGGCGACGAGCGGAGCTTCCGGGTGGCCGCCTCGTCGAGCCGCAGCGTAACGGAGTCCAGCACCACCCCGTAGATCAGCCGGGCGGCTTCCAAGCTCACCATTTCCCTTACGACATCCAATATCACATTTTCGATCGGCCGCTCCCACGGATCGCCTACGCCGGCGCCTCCGGAGCTGAGCTTGACGACTATGTCGCCCTTCTTGATTTCGGCCATGCGGTGCGGCTTGACGCGGATCTTCTCGGTCCCCCTCAGGATGATGGTTCGGCAGCAAGGAACCGGCTGGCCGCCCTGCGCGCCCTTGCCCTGTGTTACATCACCGTCGGAGCTGCCGGTTGCCATTCGGCCGTCACTGCCCTCGTTCACTGCGCGCCAGTCGACCCCCCCGCCGCCCCGCCAGCGACCGGCACCATTGAAATCCGCCTGCGCCTCAAGTTTCAGCATCCGCCAAGGAAAACGTATTTCCGCCTCCTCCATGCTGCCTCGGTGCACCGATCCCAGCGTGTTCAACTGGGTCGGGCCAGTCATACCGTCGTGGCCCCAGACCGCACCGGCGCTGCCGTCATAGTCGAAGGTGGTGCGCACGTAGCGTTCCCCGTTGCGTGGGTCAACGGCGAAGGTATAGTCGCCGCGGTGCTTGTTCCAGCAGGCGATGGCCCGGTCCGGCCGCGCCTTGCTCAAGGCCTCGATGACCGCTTCCATCACTTGGCCCCCCATGTTCACGGGGCTTGCGCCAACCGTAGCGGGGTAGCGGGCGTTGGTAACGGTGCCGAGCGGGGCGATCACCTTGATCGGACGCAAGGAGCCCTGATTGTGGAAGTTCGCCAGGGCGGGGTCCATGAAAATTATCGTGCTGGCCACCGCCCGGGCATAGGTTGCGGCGTAAATGCAGTTGACGAAACCGGGGCGCTGAGCATCGCTGCGGGAAAAATCCAGGGTGATCTCATCGCCCTTGACCGTCGCATCCAGCCGTACCGTCACCGGCTCATCGAGGATGGTGCCATCGTCGTCGGTGGAAGCCTCGCCGTTATAGATGCCGTCGGGCATCGCCGCAATCTCCGCGCGTACCGCCTTTTCCGTGCGATCCATCATCTGGTGGATGGCTCCGAGTACCGTGTCCTTGCCATAGCGATCCAGCAAATTGACGATGCGATTTTCGGCAAATTTACTGGTGGCGATCATGGAATTGCAGTCGATGCGGGTCTCCACGGGCCAGCGCACGTTGTTGAAAATCAACGCCCACAGGTTGGCATCCTCCACACCGCGGTTGATGACCTTCAAGGGCTGAATGCATAAGCCCTCGGCGATAATGTCGTAGCCATTGGCGAAGTACCCTCCGGGGAATGACCCGCCCGTGTCCATCTGGTGCCCGCGCACCAGGGTGAAGAACAGAAGTTCCCCCTTGTAGAAAATCGGCCGGATGAAGCCCCAGTCCGGCAGATGATTGGTGTGGCCGCCGTGGTACGGGTCGTTAGTGAGGATAACGTCGCCGGGATGGAGGTCATTCTTGAACTTTTCCTTGATGGATTCGATGGCGAGGTGCGTGCCGAGGAACTGCCCGGCCAGGCCCTCGGGCACGGCGACGGTTGACCCGTCGGCCAGCCAGACGCCAACGGAAAGGTCTTTCAGAGTCGCTATCAGATAGCTCTGGGCCGTCCGCGCCACCATGTTGCGCATTTCGCGGCAGAGGGACTGAAATGCGTGCCAGACAGTCGAGAGCGTGATCGGGTCGATAGTTGCCAAGATGTGTTTCTCCATGATCGGGTTGGGGGAGCAACGATACGCAAGGGTTCAATACCAGGACGCGATTCGCCACTCGAGTGAAAGGTCGAGGGCGTTACTCGGGCTCGATGCCGGCGTCGCGCATGAGCTTCCTGAACAAGGGAATTTCGGTTCGGACGCGCTCATCCATTTCATCCGGCGTGCTCGCGATAAGCTCGATGTTGGATGCCGCGAACTTTTCCCGGGCAGCCGGCGAGCGCAGCAGATCGCCCACTTCGCGGTTCAGCCTATCGACAATCGGACGGGGCACGCCGGCCGGAACCGAGAGCCCGAACCATGTCAGGATCTGAAACCCGGGCACGCCGGCTTCGCTGATCGTGGGCAGTTCGGGCATCGCCGCGGTGCGTTGGGGACCCAGGGAGGCAAGCGCCCGAAGCTTGCCGCTTCGGATCTGGGGAAGGGTCGAGGTGGGCCCCTCGAACATCATCTGCACGCGCCCGGTCATCAGGTCCGACATGGCCGAGGTGCTGCTCTTGTAGGGGATGTGCACGATGTTCAAGCCGGTTCTCGCCTTGAACAGCTCCATCGCGAGATGCTGTCCGCTACCGACGCCGATGGAAGCGTAGGAGAGCTTCCCCGGCTGGGATCGGGCTAGGGCGATGAATTCCGGCACGGACTGTGCCGGAAGCGAAGGCGTGACGACAAAGTAAAGCGGGGCCGCAAAAAGGGTCGTAACCGACACGAAATCGCGCAGCGATTGGTACGGAAGCTTCTTATACAGATTGGTGTTGAATACCAGCATGGCCTGGGTGGTCAGGACCAGCGTGTAACCGTCCGGCGCGGATTTCGACACGATTTCCAGCGCAACCACCCCGTTGGCGCCCGGCCGGTTCTCCGTGACCACGGGCTGTCCCAGCCGCTCGGCGAGATGCTGTGCGACGGTCCGGGCAACGGTATCCACCATGCCGCCCGGGGCGAGTGGCACAACAAAGCGGATGGGACGGTTCGGATAAGCCGAGGCGGTTCCCTGCGCCTGCGCCGTCGTTCCCAGCCAGGCAGCGGCGCACAAGGTGAAGACGAGGACCAGTCGAGTCGCGTGCATAGTGCGTTTCCGTTCACGTTCAACAAGAGGCGGATTCACTGCGACGCGTTCCAGGACGCTCGCGCGACTGTTCGTGCCGCACTGCCGACACCTCCTTCCCCAAAAATCAAGTTCCCATAGTCGCAGGTCACGCTGTTTGACCTAGATCAACGTATCGGTAACTCAGCATGGTCCACTCAAATCGCTTCCGGTACGCCGGCGCCATCGAGGAGATCCAATGCCCAAAATCGATCCCATTACCGTCTCTACAGTCTGGCATTCTTTTCAGACCTTGGTGCGAGAAATGCGCGACATGGTCAGCCGCACCGCCCAGAGCTACCTGATGTCGCAACTCAGGGACCTCTCGGTGGGCATCTGGCTCGCGGACGGTTCCACCGTCGCGATGCCGCAGGGCCTGCTATGCCAGTTCATCGGCACCAAGCATGCGATCAAGGCAGTGAAGGATTACTTCGGCGAGGATCTGCATCCGGGCGACGTGATCCTCACCAACGATCCCTACCATGGCGGCAATACCCACCTGCCGGATTGGGGATTCATCCGGCCTATTTTCTACAAGGGGGAATTGCTCTTCTTCACCCTGGTGCGGGGCCACCAGCAGGACACCGGCGGGGCGTTTCCCGGCGGCTATTTTCCCAACTCCTACGATATCCACGGCGAGGGCCTTCGCATTCCGCCCACCAAGGTGTTCGAGAAGGACGAGGAGCGCAAGGATGTGATGCGCCTGATATGGACCAACGTGCGCTGGCCCGAAGCAGTGCGGGTGGACAACTACGCCATGGTGGCGACCACGCGATTTGCCGAAAAGAGAATGCATGAGGTGCTGGACCGTTACGGCAAGGATACGGTGATGGCCTGTATCCAGGAAATGCTAGATCGAACCGAGAGGGCTGTTCGGGCCGAAATCACCGCCATCCCGGATGGCACCTACTCCGGCGAAGCCGCTACCGACGATGACGGTACGGTGCTCGACGAGCCGGTGTGGGTACGCGTGGACATCACCGTCAAGGGCGATAGTCTGACCGCGGATTTCACTCGCAGCGACGCGCAGCGCAAGGGGTTTGTCAATTGTCCCTACGCCGCCTCTTACGCGATTGCGGTGGGCTCGATGATGCCGCTGTTTGATCCGGCCCTCGCCGATTTCCATAACGAAGGATCATTGCGGCCCATCACCGTGATCACCCCCCCGGGCTCGGTGGTCAATCCCCTCTATCCGGCCACTGTCGGCGCGGCACCCGTTAACGTGGGTAACCAGATAGCGACAGCCGTCGGCCAGGCCCTTTCCAAAGCGAGGCCGAGCCGGTCCATGGCCGGCTGGGGCAAGCATCGGGGCTGCTATGTGTCTTCCGTGGACCCTCGCAACGGCCAGCCCTACGTGCGAACCACTTTCGACTACGACGGTTCGGCCGGCGCCGTGACCGGCCACGACGGGGGCACCGGCCCATTGTCGATCGGTTCGCTTTCCACGGTGAGGCGCGGCAATGCTGAAGAGATGGAAATCCGCTATCCGTGGCGGCTGCTGAAATGGGAAGCGGCAACCGATTTGATGGGTGCGGGCCGCTGGCGGGGCGGCGGCGGCGTCGAATGGCGGGCCGTGAACATGGGCACCGACGGTCGCATGGCGACCGGCAGCTCCGACGGGGACACCACGCAGCCACCGGGCGCGCACGGGGGCTACCCGTCGCCTTGCTCGCGCACCTTCCTGCTGCGCGACGGCGAGCCGATTCGCGTCAAGACTCATCGCATGGTCGAAATCAAGAAAGGCGACGTTCTGGTGAAGATCAGCGGCGGCGGCGGTGGCGTCGGCCTGCCCACGGAGCGGCCAGCCGAGCTGGTGGCAGTGGACGTGAAGAACGGCATGGTATCGGTAGGGGCTGCGCGCAATCTCTATGGCGTCGCTGTCGATCCGGCGAATTTTGGCGTTGACGCAGAGGAAACCCGCCGGCTTCGCGCGCAAGCGCAATCCCAATGGGACGTGGTCATCGACGAGAAGACTCTGGCAATCAGCGTCGTGCCGATCCAGGCCGCGTAACGCCCGGGCGGCAATGCAGGTACAAAAGGAACGGGAGAACATTTCAATATGAAGCAGCTGACCATCGATGTGGGCGGAACTTTCACCGACTGTCTGGTGCTCGAGGAGTCGGGGCAACTTCAGCGGTTCAAGGCGTCCACAACGCCGCGCGACCCGACGCAGGGTTTTTTCGATGCCGTGGGCAAAGCCGCCAGGCACTACAGTCAGACCCTGGAGCAGTTCCTGGCAGAGGTGGAGCAGATCGTGCACGGCACCACGCTCGGAACCAACATCCTGATCACCGAGCGCGGCGCCAAGGTGGGCATGATCACCACTAAGGGGTTCCGCGATTCCATCGAGATGCGCCGCGGCATCAAGAACCTGCACGGCTCCATGTTCGATATTTTCATCGAGCCCTACAAGCCGCTGGTGCCTCGCTACCTGCGCCTGGGCGTGGAAGAACGAACCCTCTACGATGGCGAGTTGTTCACGCCGCTGAACGAAGATGAGCTGCGTGCGGCGGCGCGAACTCTGCTCGATGATGGCTGCACCGCGATCGCGATTTGTTTTCTGCATTCGTACGCCAACGGCGACAATGAACTGAGGGCAAAGCGCATCGTGCAGGATATGGCCCCCGAGGCATACGTGACCACCTCCCACGAAATCATGCCGGTCTGGCGCGAGTTCGAGCGCTTTTCCACCACGGTGGTTAGCGCCTATATCGGTCCGGCGGTGACGCGCTATGCACGCAGCCTCCAAAGCGGCCTCATTGAGCACGGCTTCCGCGGCCGCCTGTTGATGATGCTAGCCAACGGCTTGGTGCAGGTGGTCGATGAATGCGTCGATCGCGCCGTGTACCTGCTCAACTCCGGTCCGGCGGCCGCTCCCTCGGCCGCGACCTACCTGGGCGCCCTGCACGGCAAGACCAATCTGCTCTCGGTGGACATGGGTGGCACCAGCTTCGATGTGTGCGTGATCAAGGACGGCCAGATTCCCACCACGACAGAATCCTGGGTGGGCGAGCATCGGGTCGCGATAAAGATGGTGGACGTCCCTTCGGTTGGTGCCGGTGGCGGCTCGCTCGCCTGGATGGATTCGCTCGGACTGCTGCGGGTGGGGCCGCAGAGTGCCGGCGCGGACCCGGGCCCCGCCGCATACGGCAAGGGTGATGAGGCAACCGTGACCGATGCGGACCTGGTGTTGGGCTACATCCCGGCGGACTACTTCCTGGGCGGCGACATCGAGCTCGACGTCAAGCGTTCCCACCAGGCGGTGACCCGGGTAGGCAGCAAGCTCAACATGGACGTGGATCAGACGGCCCAGGCGATATTCACCACCATCAATACCGTCATGGCCAACCTGATTACAGAGGTTTGCACCAGGCAGGGCCATGACGTGCGGGATTTCACCCTGGTTGCCGGAGGGGGTGCCGGCGGCATTCATGCCGCAGCGATCGCGCGACAGCTTTCCATCCCGATGGTGATCGTGCCCCGGGTCGCGGCGCTGATGAGCGCCTTCGGCATGTTTGCCAAGGATCTTGGCCTGGAATACGCTCGCTCGTGTTTTCGCAGCCAGAGCCAGTTGAATGCCGCGGAGGTCACTGGTCTGTTTGCCGACATGCGCCGGCAGGCGCGCGAGGACTTCGCCCGCATCGGTATTCCCGAGACGCAAATGTCCTTTCAACCCACGGTCGAGATGCGCTATGCCGGCCAGTTTCACGACGTGGAACTCGAACCACCGGATGAGAATCTGAGCGCCGCGAACCTGCAAACGCTGCTCGCGAACTTCCACGCCAAGTACGAGAAGATGTATACCTACTCCATGCCGTGGCGGGAGGCGGAATTCCACACTTTCCGGCTCAAAGTTACGGCACCCAGGCGGCCAGTAGGGATGGCGGCGAACGCCCGGTCGGCAGCGGGCGTTGAAACGGCCCGCCGTGGCTCCCGAGTGTGCCTATTGGGCGGCAATCCGAAACCAGTGGAAACGCCGGCGTACGATTGGGATCGGATGTGGTACGGCCACAAGGTGAGCGGTCCCGCTCTCATCGACGACAAGACCACTACGGTCCTGGTGTTACCGGGATTCGCCTGCGAAGTGGACGAGTATCGCAACCTCATATTGAGGGCCCAATGATCATGAGCACAGCCGCGACGGAACCGCTTGGGCGCATGGCGGCCATGCTGCGCATCCGCAGGTTTGAGGAGCAGTGCATCAGATTGGCCCAGGCAGGACAGTTTCGCGGGCATTACCACATATACATTGGCCAGGAGGCAACGGCGGTGGCTGCGTGCGCCGCGCTGGTTGCGGAGGATTTCGTGTTCACGACCTGGCGAAACCACGGCCATATGCTGGCGCGCGGCGCAGCCCCCGAGCGGATGTTGGCGGAGATCCTCGGCAAGGCAGGAGGCTACGCTGGCGGCAAGAGCGGCACGCTTCATTTGGCCGTGCGGGATCTGGGTATTCTCTCGACCTCGGCCTTGGTGGGCGGCACCTTGCCACTGGCGACTGGAGCGGCGTTGGCTTGCAAGCAGCGGGGGTCCGGAATAACCGTATGCTTTTTCGGTGATGCCGCATTGGAGGAGGGGGCTCTCTACGAGGCCATGATTCTGGCCTCCTTGTGGCAGGTACCGATACTGTTCGTTTGTGAGAACAATACGATGCCACCCGGGCAGCGCGCGCGCGGGCAGTCTCCTTCGTCCAGGTTGCCGGCGAACCGACTCGCTGACATTCCCGAGGCTCTGCGGGTCACCTCCGAGGAGGTTGACGGCGCCGACGCCGACGCATTGAACGAATGTCTTGCCCGGCTGGCCGCCCAAGTGCGCAGCAGCGGTGGGCCTCGGTACGTGGAGGTGCACAGCGGCCGCTGGCCCGGCAACTTCCTGTCTTGGCCGGATCTCCCCGGCGGCGAGTGGCAAATAGCTTGGGCCTTCGGCCAGCAGTCCGATCACGCCGACTTGGCCGCCTGGCTGGAGCAAAGCGACCCTCTGAACCGGTACCTGCGCAAGTTGGTCGCGGCGGGCACGCTGGACCGCGCACAGGCCGAGGCCATGGACGAGCGTGCGCGGGCAGAAATGGCCGGCGCCGTCCGCTTTGCACTGGATAGCCCATATCCGCCGCCGGACGAAGCCTACCAGCACGTCTACGCGCAGGGAGGGCAAGCGCGATGAAGATCACTTTCGCCGAAGGCCTGGCCAAGGCCCTCTACGAATCCCTCGCCGCGGACCCCCGGGTGCTCCTGATCGGCAGCAACTTCATGGGCCTGAACACGGCAGCCAAGCAGTTGATGAATCCACTGGTGAGCGAGTTTTCAAATCGGATAATGGCCGCTCCCGTTTCGGAACTGGGCCTTGCCGGTGCAGGCATTGGTGCCGCCATGGCGGGGCGACGCCCGGTGGTCGACATCAATACCGGCAGCTTCATCTTCCAGGCCTTTGCACAAGTGGTTAATGAGGCGGCCAACGTTCACTACATGTCCGGCGGCCAGACCTCTGCCCCCGTCACTTTTTACTGCTTGGCAGGGATCCGCGGGGGGGGTGGGGCTCAGCACTCCCACAGGACCCAAGCCATGTTGGGCCAGGTGCCCGGTCTGCAGATCCTTACCCCCGGGAGCGCCGACGACGCCTATTATCTGATGAAGTGGGCACTGTTGGAGAGCCGCAACCCGACGGTGTTCCTTAGCCACTCTCTTCTGTTCGGTGAGACCGCAGAGTTGGTGCCCGGCGCGCAAATGCTGCCCGTGGGGCAGGCCCGCATTCGCCGCGAAGGCAGGGACGTGAGTATCATCGCCAGTTCGATCACAGTGATGCGGGCCATGGCAGCGGCCGACGAGCTGGAGCATAAGCACGGCATTTCCGCCGAAGTGGTGGACCTGCGCACGATAGCGCCTCTTGACGAAAACACGGTGCTTCAGTCGGTGGCCAGGACAGGGAGGGCGGTTATTGCAGACGAATGCCATCGCAGATTCGGCGTCGCCGCCGAGATTGCCGCCATCCTGGCGGAGGAGGGTCTAGCGCTGCTGAAGGCGCCGGTGCGCCGCGTTACGGTGCCGGATGTTCCGATTCCTTACAGTCCGACACTCGAGGCTGAGCTGATCGTGACCAAGGAAAGAATTGTTACCGGCGTATTGCGCGTGATGGGCCGCTAAGCCCAGTTAAGAAATACGTTTTTCACGGGCAACGTTACCAGTATAAACGGGCTCAATGCGCGAGCAACGGGTTTCCGGACAGTGCTAATGGATTGAATCCATCCGGCGGGCAGCGATGGATGAAAGGAAGGGCGCATGGAATTTCGCAGGTCGGAACTCGGCAGGTTTCCCCTCTGGCACTCCAATCAGGGATGGCGGGCAAGGATCGCCGTGATTTATCCGGGTGGCGGTTATCACCATATCGCCGATTTCCACAAGCTCGCGCCCAAGGGCGTGGCGCTGGGCGCGGCGGCGGTGCCGCGGCACAAGGATGACAGCGTCGAGGCGATGCTCGGCCTGGACGAGAAGGTGGTCGAGACGGCGAAGATGCTGGCGGCAAGCCATCCGGATGTCATCGGCTGGTTCTGCACCGCCGGCAGTTTTCTTAAAGGGCAGGGGCGCAATGCCCAGTTGGTGGCGGAGATGGAACAAGCCACCGGCATCCCCTGCACCACCACTTCCACCGCTATCGTGGCGGCATTCAGGCAACTGGGCATCAAGAAGCTGTCCATGTGCACGCCCTATCCATTGCCCGTGAATGATATCGAAAAGAACTTTCTGGAGAGCAACGGCATCAACGTCGTGAAGTGCGATGGCATGGATATCGTGGACAACAATGTCATCACCCACCTGTCGCCGACCGTTCTGTACCGCATGGCCAGGGCGGTCGACGCCCCCGAGGCGGATGGCATTTTCATCAGTTGCACGGGGCTGGATGCGCTGGATGTCATCGATGCGCTTGAGCAGGATCTTGGCAAACCGGTGGTGACCTCCAACCAGGCTTCGTTCTGGATGGCCTTCAGAATGGCCGGCGTGGGCGAGGCGACGCCGGGATACGGGCGACTGATGACCTTGCCTTACACGAAGAGGGTTTTTTGAGGCGTCCAGAATTTTGCGGCAAACGCGGAAAGATGCAATCCCAATGAACAATCGATACGGTGTCATTGCAGAGTCCCGCAACACCACGGTCATGGGCGAATACGACGTGGTGGTGCTCGGTGGCGGCCCTTCCGGTATCGCCGCGGCAGCCGCGGCGGGACGCAGCGGACGTTCCACGATTCTGATTGAACGCTACGGTTTCCTCGGCGGCTCGGGTACCGCGGCCTGCATTTCCGATTTCTGCGGGCTGCATGCCAACGTGCACGGCGAGCACCGCCAGGTGGTGCATGGTATTGCCGATGAAATTCAGGATCGGCTGCAGAAGATGGGCGGATTGAAGGAGCCGCATCTGTCGCTGCGCTCGATGATCAAGGCGCAGGTCTACGACCTCTCGGCCTACAAGATCGCGCTCGATGAGTTGCTGCTGGGGTCCGGTGTGAAGATACTGTTTCACGCCATGGCTGCCGGTGTGCACATGGAAACGGACCGGCAGATCGGTGCGCTATTCATCGAGAGCAAATCCGGCCGCGCGGCAATCCGCGGCAGGATATTCATAGATTGCTCGGGCGACGGCGACATCGCCGCCTGGTCCGGCGCGCCGTTTGAATACGGCGATGGGCTGGGCAATACCCTGTACCCCTCGATGAAATTCCGCATCAATAACGTCGATCCGGTGCGTGCCAAGGATGGGCGCAATCTCCTGCCCAGGCTGATGGAAGAGGCCGAGGCCAGGGGCCGAAAATTTCCGCGCAAGGGCGCGCTCATGCGGGCGCAGATCAATCCCATTGAATGGGTTGCCAACGCCACGCTGGTGAAGAACCCTGACGGTACGGCGGTAGACGGCACCAACGTCGAGCAACTCAGCTATGGCGAGGTCGAAGGCCGCCGGCAATGCTGGGAGGTCTTCGAGTTCATCAAAAGCGTCACGCCGGGATTCGAGAACGCCTATATCGTAGACATCGCCGCGCAGCTTGGAATCCGCCAGACGCGCCGCATCAAGGGCGAATACATGCTGACCGAGGCGGACATCCTCGGCTGCGCCGATTTCGATGACAGCATCGGCGTCAATGGCTGGCCGGTCGAGGCGCACACGGCCACGGGGGTCATCATCAAGTTCGCCAATGTGCCCCATTCACGCGGCTTCAACCAACTGCCCTACCGCATGATTCTTCCGCAACGGGTCGAAAACCTTCTGGTCGCCGGCCGTTGCGCTTCGATGACGCACGAGGGGCAATCTTCTGCGCGGGTGTCGGGGCCGTGTCTCGTCATGGGGCAGGCGGCAGGTAGCGCCGCGGATATTTCACTCAAGGCCGGTGTTTGGCCCCGTTCCATCGATGTGGCAAAGCTTCAGGAACGCCTGGAGCATGATGGAGCTTTCCTCGGGAGGCAATATGAAACGATCACCTGACAAGAGGCCGGCGATGGCATGGGGTTTTATCCGCATGGTTCAGCAGGTGCAATCGATCGTGGCAATGATGGTTTTGGCGGGCGGCAGTCTTGTGACGCCGGTTTCAATGGCACAGGGATTTCCCTCGAAGCCGATAAGAGCAGTAGTGCCCTGGCCGCCGGGTGCGCCGCTGGATGTCATCGCGCGCGCCCTATCCATGGAGATCGGCAAACGCTGGGGTCAGCCGGTGGTGGTGGAAAATCGCGCGGGCGCCGCATCCATCATCGGTGCCGAGGTGGTCGCCAAGGCCGCGCCGGATGGCTATACCTGGATGGTGACGCCGATCAATCCCACGGTCGTCGGTAACCGCTTTTTGTATAAGAGCTTGCCCTACGATCCAGACAAGAGCTTCGCGCCGGTCTCGCTTCTCGCGCAAAGCAGCCAGTTGGTCGTGGTGCACCCGTCCGTGCCAGCAAACAATTTTCAGGAGCTTCTGGCCCTCATCCGCCGGCAGGCAGGCCAACTCAACTACGGATCTTTTGGTCTGGGCAGCCAGCCGAACATGATGTTCGAGCTCATGAAGAAGCGCGAGTCCGTGGACATGACGCACGTCGCCTACAAGGGCATCGCCCCGATGACCACTGCCATCACCGCGGGCGAAGTGCAAGTGACCGCGGCAGGCGTGGGAACCGTGGCTGCTCTGGTCAAGAGCGGCAAGCTGAAAGCCCTGCTTGTCGCCGGGCCCGAACGGGTGCCGGAACTGCCCAGTGTGCCCACCGGGAAAGAGGCCGGGTATCCCTATATGCAGGCTTCGGCCCGGTTCGGGCTGTTCGTCACCGGGGGCACACCGGATGAAATCATCCAGCGCATCAATCGGGAAGTGGTGCAGGTACTGGGCAACACGGAATTCACCGAGAAGCATTTGACCGCGCTGGGCTACCAGCGCGTGGCGAGCAGCCCCGCGGCCATGGTGGCGACCATCCGTGACGAAGTGGCGCTGGTGGGCGAGATGGCCCGCGCCGCGGGCGTCAAGCCTGAATAGCGATCAGGGCTGCTGCGCGATACCGGCTTCAGCGATGACTCTTTCCATTGCTGAACTTCAGCGGCGACGCGTGCCGGCACCGATGCGGCAGGCGCGACGATAAAGTACCATCGCCGAACTTATTCGAGGGGGCAATATGCATATTCTCCACCGTTGTGTCGCCGCGATCATGATTGCTGCGAGCAGCGCCGCCGCGGCCCAATCCTGGCCCGCCAAACCGATTCGCCTGATGATCATCTTCGCCGCGGGCAGCAGCGGCGATCTTTTCGTGCGGGTGTTCGCGCCGGGGCTCGCCGAGAGCCTGGGGCAGCCGGTGGTGATCGAGAACGTCGCCGGCGCGGGCGGCGTGGTCGCCGCGGAGCGCGTGGCGCGCGCCGCGCCGGACGGCTACACGCTGCTGGCGAGCATTTCGGGCACTCACGTGCAGCGCCTCTATCTCGCCAGGAGCAGTCCCTTTCATCCGGTCAACGATTTCACGCCGATCACCACCGTGGTGGAATCGGTCACCTACATGATCGCCAACAGCGCCTTGCCGGTGAATTCGCTGCGCGAGCTGATCGAGTACGCAAAAGCCAATCCGGGCAAGATCTCCTACGGCAGTTCAGGGGTGGGCTCGCCGACGCACATGGTGGGCGAGCTTATCAAGCAGAACAGCGGCATCGACATGGTGCACGTGCCCTACAAGGCGATCGCGCAGGCGTTCCAGGACGCTGTCGGCGGGCAGATCCCGGTGTCCTTCGCCATCTCCAATCAGGTGATGGCGCCGTGGAAGGCGGGCAAGATCAGGATTCTGGCCATCGCCAACGCCCAGCGTTATCAACAGATGCCCGATGTTCCGACCATCGCGGAGATCGTGCCGGGTTACGAGCCGGTGCCCAGCTGGACCGGCACTTTCGCGCCGGCGAACCTGCCGCCCGCGATTCTCCGGCGCATTCACGCCGACATGGTGAAGGCCATCAACGCGCCCGAGGCGGCACGCAAACTCACCGATGCCGGCGCCATCGTCATGACCAGCAAATCGCCCGAGGATTTTGCCGCGCGCATCCGGCGCGAAGTCGAGTCGGTGGGCAGAGTGGTGAAGCGTGCCGGCATTCAGCCGGTGGATTAGGATGATCGAGCTCTATCACAGCACTCACTCCACCTGCAGTCAGAAAGTGCGGCTGTGTCTGGCGGAGAAGGGCATCGCGTGGAGCGGGCATCACCTCAACCTGCGCCGCTTCGACCAGTTGAAGCCGGAGTTCCTCGCCATCAATCCCGCAGGCATGGTACCGGTACTGGCGGACGGTGGCTTTACAGCCAATGAGTCTCGCGTTTTCACGCTCAGCGAATCGCGCATCATCAATGAGTATCTCGAGGAGGCTTATCCACAGGTGCGTCTTGCGCCCGCTGACGTTCATGCGCGGGCGCGCATGCGGCTATGGACGAAGTTCTCCGACGATGTGGCCACCGACGCGGTGAAGTTGCCTTCGTTCGTGAAGAACATCCAGCCGGAGTTGCAACGCCTGGCGCCGGAAGAAGTCCGCGCGATGGTGGCGCGCATCCCGGACCCGAAGGTGCGCGAGCGCTGGACGCGAGCCGTCACCGCAGGCATTTCAGCGGCCGATCTGCAGCCTGCCATCGATCGCCTGACCGGCATGGTCGAGCGCATGGACAAGGCACTTGCGCAGGGCCCGTGGCTCGCCGGGGACGCCTACAGCCTGGCCGACATCGATATCGCGCCATTCGTGCACCGTTTGAATCGCGTGGATCTCTTTTACCTGGTCGAAGCGCGGCCGCGAGTCAAAGACTGGTATGCGCGGATCTCCTCCCGGCCGGCTTTTGCCGCTGCGATACCGCCGGCAGGGTCGGAAGGCATTCAGCCGGTGGCCGCGTGAGTTTCGGCTCTGCGGGTGGCAAAAATTGAATCGCAGCGCGCTCGCTGGAGGCGTCTGGGCGTGGCGGTGATGGAAACGTTGATCTCCCTGGGCAAGGTGGCGGTGCCCGCGTATATCACGCTGGTGGCGCTGGCTTACTTTTATCAGGACGTGCTGATCTTCATGCCGCAGGCGCGCAGCGAGCGGGAATTGCAGGCGGTTTTGTCCCGGCATCGCGCCGTCGAGGAGGTTCGACTGCCCGCTGACGATGGTGTGACGCTGCATGGTTGGTTTCTCGGCTCCGGCCGCGCGCAAGGCTCCCGTGCACCGCTGCTGGTCTACTACGGCGGCAATGCCGAGGAAGTCTCCTGGCTGCTGGGGGAAGCAGGGCGATTTGCCGGCTATTCGCTGCTGTTGGTGAATTACCGCGGCTACGGCGGCAGCGGCGGCAAGCCCGGCGAATCAGTCTTGTACGCGGATGCATTGCGGATCTTCGATTATGCGGCGTCGCGCGCCGATGTCGACGCGACCCGCATGGTGATCATGGGGCGCAGCCTGGGCAGCGCGATGGCGGTGCATGTGGCCGCGCGCCGCGCCGCGCGGGCGGTGGTGCTGGTGTCGCCTTATGACAGCATGGTGGCACTGGGCCGGCGCCATCATCCGTATCTGCCGGTATCGATGCTGCTGCGGCATCGCTTCGAGGCGCTCGCCGATGCGCCGCGTGCCAATGCGCCGCTGCTGGCGCTGGTCGCCTCGCGCGACAGCATCGTGCCGGTGGAGCACTCGCGCCGCCTGGTCGGCGCCTGGGGCGGCCCGAGTGCCTGGCGGGTGATCGAGGGCGCCGATCACAACGACATTTCGGATTCACCGGCCTACTGGCAGGCGATCGCGGCGTTTCTCGCCCAGTTGCGCGAGTAATCTGGGGACGTACCACGGTTGTTTGAGCAAACAACCGTGGTACGTCCCCGGTTTAATTAACTGCCGCTTTAATCGAATTTCACCCCCGCAGCTCGCGCGGCACGGATCGAGCGGCCGGCGCTTTCGAACGCGGCCTTGATCACCGCCGCGAATTCTTCCGGGGTATTGCCGACGACGTTGACGCCGGTCTCGTCAAACTTGGCGCGCACATCGGGGGTGCGCAAGGCCTTCACGGCCGCGGCATTGAGGCGCTGCACGATGGACTGTGACGTCGCCGCGGGTGCCCAGAAGCCGATGAAACCGGGTGCGGTCTCGAATCCGGGGAACACCTCGTTGAGATTGGCCGCGGGCGGATAATTGGCCGGTGCCTTGCCGCCATGCACCGCGATCAGGCGTGCTTTGCCGGCCAGGACCAGTTGCCGCACCACACCGACAGTGGCGAACCCCAGGTCCACCTGTTGCCCGGCCACGGCCTGCAGCAGCGGGCCGAAACCGCCGTAGGGAACGTGCACCAGGTCCACGCCGGCGATGCGTTTGAAGGTTTCGCCATCGACGTGCTGCGCCGCGCCGATGCCGGTGCCGCCGTAGGAGAGCTTGCCCGGGTTGGCCTTGGCGAAATCAATCAGCTCCTTGAGGTTGTTCAGCGGCAGCGAGGTCTTCGCGACGATCACCTGCGGCGCGTCGTAGATCATGGTTACCGGCGTAAAGTCCTTGCGCGTGTCGAACGGCGCCTTGGGATTGATGAGGGTGCCGGTGACCAGGCTCCCCGCGGCGGTGGCAAGCAGCGTGTAGCCATCGGGCGCGGCGCGCGCGACCATTTCCGCGCCGATGAAACCGGAGGCGCCGGGGCGAGTCTCGATGATCAGCGGCTGCCCGAGGTCTTCCGCCATGACCTGCTGCAACAAGCGCACACTGACATCGATCGCCCCGGGCGGCCAGGGGACGATCACGCGCACCGGTTTGGCGGGAAAGGCCTGCGTGAAAGCGGTGATTGGCGCGCACAGACAGGCCGCGGCGACAAGGCGAAGAAAGTATTTTTTCATGAATCCCCCAGAGTCCGGTGCCGCCGCCCGGACGCCCTCGCGGAGCCGGGTCAAGCGATGCTATATCAGTATAGATAATACAATAGGCCGCTTAACGGCGCCATTGCTGGTTTCTTATTCTATATTTACGCCAATTATGCGCAATTCTGCGGCATGCCATTCAGGCGACCGGTTCCTTCTTCGGCGCCAGCCGTGAGCGTCCCTCCTGCGCGGCGCTGGGCACTTTGTCCGGCGCAGGCACGCCATCCAGTCCGACCGAACCCGGCCAGGGGACATCGGTGATGTCGAACACAATGTCGTCCGGTCCCTGGTATTTGATTTCGTATTGCGCGCCGGCGGGGATGTCGGCCTCGCCGACGATCAGCGGCGTTCCCTGTGCATCGAGTTTCTTCGCCCACGCCGCGACATCGTCGACCACCACACCCAGGTGATGAAAACCTTCGTAATCCAGGCCCTTGTTGAGCTGGTCGGTGGCGAATTTGAGGATGGTGATATTGATGGAGCCATCCGAGAGGATCACGCCGCTGGGATTGGCTTTATCCTTGCCGCCGCGGCTGATTTCACGCCAGCCAAAAGTATTTTTGTAGAACTCGGCGGATTTGACCGGGTCCTGGCTGGAAATGGCGATATGACGGATCTTGTTCATGGTTTCGCTTCCCCCTCAGAAGTGCGAGCCTATAGGACCGCGCGGCCAAAAGCTTGCCGCGCTGCTTCCAACAGCCGGCGCGAGATTTTTGCGACGGCGGTCTCGTCTAGGATACTACCGCCATGAATTGCCGTGGCGGGCTGGTGACAGCGGCAGCCCGGCATAAAAATTCCGAAGCATGGCTGGCTCCCTGGCTTCGCGGGTCCTATTCCTGCTTGATGCCCGCGGCCTTCACGCCCTTGCGGTTGATCTCCACCGCGCGCAGGACCATCGCACTGAACTGCTCGGGCGAGGAACTCAGCGGAATCAGGCCGACATTGGCGAGTCGCTCCACCGAGTCGGGCGCGTTGAATGCCGCGACGATCTCCGCGTTCAATCGCTGCACCAGCGGCCTTTGCATTCGCGCCGGGGCATAAACGCCGGTCCAGTCGGCGGGCCGCTCGAAATTGGAATAGAACTCGGTGACCGAGGGCACATTCGGCCATTTCGGATCGCGGTCGTTGTCGAGCACGGCAATCAGCTTCGCCTTGCCGGCATTTACCGCGGGCAGCGCGGATCCGTTGCTGATGATCGCCATGGGAATGTCACCGGACACCAGGCCGCGCATCACGTCCGCGCCGCCTTTATAGGGGATATGAACGATGTTGACGCCCGCCGCATCGCTGATCATCGCGCCGGAGAGGTGAAAGCTCGAGGCGAGATTGGGCGTGCCGTAGGAAAGCTTGCCCGGATGGTTTTTCGCGTAGTCGATGAGTTCGCGGAAATTGGCGACCGCCAGCGAGGGGTGCACGACGATGTAGCCGCGCGAGCGTCCGGTGGCGGCGATCGGCGTGAAATCCCTGATCGGGTCGTAGGGCAGGCTGGGCGCGGTGAACTGCAGCATGGTGTTGGTGGCGGAGGTGGTGAGCATCAGCGTGTAGCCGTCGGGCGCGGCGCGCGCGACGATTTCCGCGCCGATAACGCCGTTTCCGCCGGGGCGGTTCTCGACGATGACGGGCTGGCCGACCGAGGCGCCAAGCTTCGGTTGCAGCACGCGCGACATGATGTCGGTGGTGCCGCCGGCCGGATAGGGCACGATCAGGCGGATGGGTTTTTGCGGCCAAGTCTGTGCCTGCAATGGCGCAGATAGCGCCATGCCGGTGAGCAGCGCCGCAAGCAACAGGAGAATACTGTGCAGTTTCATTTGTGGCTTTTCCTTATTCGGCGGTTGCGCCGATGGCACGGATAACCTTACCCCAGCGTTCGCGCTCCTGCTTCATGAACTGGGCCATTTCCGCGGGGCTGCTATCGCCGGCCTCGAAGCTCAAATCAGTCAGCCGTTTTGCAACCTCAGGCTGCCGGGTGATTTCGGCGATGGCCGATGAAAGCCGGTTGACCACCGCCGCGGACATGCCCGGCGGCCCGACCAGGCCGGCCCAGAAGATGGAGCTGAATCCCGGCACCTGTTCCTTCACCGTAGGAATATCGGGCAGCAGCGAATTGCGCTTGTCACTGGCCACGCCGAGCGCGCGCAACTTGCCGGAGCGGACATGGGGAAGTATTGCACCGAGATCCATGAACATCATGTCCACCTGACCGCCGGTCAGATCCGCAAGCGCGGGTCCGGCACCCTTGTAGGGGACGTGGACGGCCTTGACCCCGGCCATGGCATTGAACATTTCCGCCGCGAGGTGCAGCGAACTGCCGCTGCCCGCGGAGCTGTAATTCAGCCTGCCGGGATTGCCCTTGAGCAACGCGATCAACTGCGCAAGGTCGCCGGCCTTTACTTTCGGGTGAACCACCAGCACCTGCGGCGCGGTGGCGAATATGGCGACGGGAACGAACAGGTCGGGGTCGTAGGCAAGCCTGGCGTAGAGGCTCTTGTTGATGACCAGCGGACCCGGCGGCGCCGAGAGCAGGGTGTAGCCATCGGGCGCAGCCTTGAAAACCGCCTCCGCGCCGATGTTGCCGCCGGCGCCGGCGCGGTTTTCGATAAACGCCGTCTGGCCCCATTTCCCCGACAACTTTCCCGCGAACAGGCGCGTCACCACGTCGACGGTTCCGCCCGGGGAGGGGACGATGAGCCGCACCGGTTTTGCCGGATAGTCCTGCGCATGCAGGGCGGCGCTGACGGCAAGCGCGGCCGTCAATTGAATTCCTCTCAGTGCAATTTTATTCATGGACGTATTCCTGTGTTTCAACATGGGTCCCGCAGCGGCGCTAGAACGTCGCACCGGATTGCAGATAGTGGTCGATGATTTCCTCGCCGGTGGCAAGCCAGACCTCCGGATGCGAGGCAATGTAGCGCAAGGCCGACTCCAGTCCGTCGATGCGATGCGGCAGCCCGGTGATGTAGGGGTGCAGTGCAATCGCCATGACACGGCCGGATTGCGCGCTTTCGCGGTAAAGCACATCGAACTGCCGCCGGATCATGCCCTCGAATTCCGCCGGCGTCATGTGGTGGGAATCGACCGCTCCTTTGTCATTGACCTCGGAAGAGTAGGGAATCGAGCAGATGCGTTTGCCGCCCACGTTCATGAGATAGGGCTGATCGTCATTGACCCAGTCGGCGACGTACTTGCAGCCGAATTCTATGAGGTAATCCAGCGTGTTCCAGGTTTCCTGCAAACCGGAACCCAGCCAGCCGGCCACGGGACGCCCAGTGGCGCGCGCGATGCGCTCCAGCGCGCCATGAACTTCATCGCGTTCCTTCTCCGCTGCCATTGTGTTGAGGCGGCGCACATTGGTCTGATTGTGCCCCATGAACTCCCAGTCGAGTTTCATCGCCTCCTCGATGATTTCCGGGTGAGCATCGCAGACGTCGCTGTTGAGGGCCACCGTGCCGCGGATGCCGTGGCGTTTCAACACTTCCATGATGCGGTACACGCCGACGCGGTTGCCGTAATCCCGTATCGCCCAGGTGTGCACGTCGGGAATGATGCCGCCCGAGCTGCCCTGGCCGCTGGGCATTTTTGCGTCGAGCGCGAACACCTCGATGTTGGGAATCACCCACAGCGCCAGCTTCGCGCCGTTGGGCCAGGTGATCTTCGGCCGGCGGGTGATGGGCGTGTATGGGAAGGGACCGTAGCTGCGGGGTTCCATGTCAGACCACCTCAGGCAGGTTGGAAAGGCCGTCAAGATGGGCGATTACCTCGTCAACATGCATGACGCCGGCGTACTTGTGATGCAGATCGAACAGGCTGATCTGGTGCGACAGCAGGTGCCGGTCGAAGGTGCATTCCTCGACCACCACGGTGTCATAGCCATAGGAAACCGCGTCCACCACCGAGGCGCGCACGCAGCCCGAGGTGCTTTCACCGCAGACGATCAGGCTTTTCACGCCCAACTCATTGAGATTGGAAATGATGGGCGTGCCATGGAACACGCTGGCACGCTGCTTGGTGATGACGAGATCCCCGGGCCGCGGGGTGAATTCCTCCTTGATCACGAAGGACTGCTCGTCGAAGCTGCGACGGCGCGACTTCGCGCGCAATTTCGCGGCCAGATCGTCGGTTGAATAGATGATGGGGATGCCGGCGGCGCGCGCCGCCCTGAACAGGCGCTGCGTCGGCGCGATCGCGTTCCATGCGTACTCGCCGCAACTGCCGCGGTGCTCGCGGTGGATCTCGTGCACCGGCCGCGCGCCGCCCCGGTAGACCAGCTTGTAGAGGTCGATCGCCAGCAGCGCGGGCTTTTCGCCAATGCGGATTTCACGCTCATAGCCCCGGTAGACTTCCAGCGCTTTGGCATCGACGACATCCTTCCAGCAGTGGTCTTCGAAATCGCGAGGCACCTGGCTTCCTTTGCAGATTGACTATGGGTTTGACCAAGCCCTCGGAACCGGTTTCGGTCTCTCAGCTTTGCAGAAAGCGGATGGTCTCGGAGGCGAAGTCATCCGGATATTCCAGCATCGCCCAATGACCGCAGCGCGGAATGATGTATCCCCACGAATCGGGGATCAGTTCCAGGAATCGATAGGCATTCTCCAGCGGCACGACCAGATCGTCCTTGCCATTCACCACCAGTGTCGGCCGGGCAAGCGTCCGGATGAAGTCTTCCTCGTAGTAGAGGCCGGCCTGTTTTTTTATCCACGCCATGGTCGCCGCATAACCGTTCCGGGCGTCCGGCGTGATCGAGAGCTGGTAGCGATAGTCGATCAGGTCGTCGTCGATGGCGAAGCTCTTGTTGGCCAGCGTCCTGCAGACCTTGACCATGCCCTCGCGCGTGTAATCGTAGTTCATGATGGGCAGCAGGGCCTCGCGCACCTTGGTTTTGAGGCCGGCGCTTCCCATCAGGACCACTTTGTCGACGAGTTCCGGGCGCTTGATGGCAACGCCGATCGAGGTCGCGCCGCCCATTGAATTGCCGATGAGCTTGACTGCCTTCAGGCCGAGCGCCTCGATAAACGCGACCATGTGCAGGTTGCGCGCGTCCTGCGAGTATTCAAACCCCGAGGGGTCGGGCTTGCCGGTATTGCCGAAGCCAAGCAGATCCACCGCCAGCACGCGGAATTGCCTCGCATACGCGGGAATGCAGCGGAACCAGTTGCTCAGGCAGTCCGCGCCCGCGCCGCCGCCGTGGATGAGAATGAGGGGTGGACCGCTGCCGGCCTCCAGGTAGTGGGTGCGGATGCCGTTCGCATCGACATGGCGGCTTGAAAATTTTCCTTTGGCGCTGGCGAATTCGCCCATCTGTCCCTCCCCGATCGAAAGCTCACTTGCGCGGCGATCATTATTCCCGACAACACATGGGCAGGGATTGTTGCCCCACTCTATAATTTTGTCCACAGATTCGTTTGATAGTTCCAGACTGACAATGCAGAACTTCGTGCCGCCGGGAATCGTACCCGGGCCCAAGGGTCCCCGCGTTTTTCTCGACTACGACAAGGCGGAACTCGATTGGGCCTACGA
>Ga0155956_1283_pt4 | contig 29596 bp, 28 predicted proteins | sample RifCSPlowO2_02_FD_107610 | JGI IMG/M metagenome (GOLD analysis project Ga0155956, IMG submission 107610) | Betaproteobacteria bacterium RIFCSPLOWO2_02_FULL_62_17 | reverse complement strand
CATCGCGCAGGGCTTTTGCATACAGCGGCAGGTCCGAACGCACGCGCGCGCCGAGTTCCTCGGGCGTGCTCGGGGCCAATTCGACGCCGGCGGGGAGGAACTTCGCCTTGGTCGAAGGCATGCGCAAATAATCGCCCGTTTCGCGGTTCAGCCGGTCGATGATGGGCCGCGGCACCCCGGCCGGCGCGAAGAAGGCAAACCACGAGGTGCGATCGTATCCGGGCAGCGTTTCGTTCATCGTCGGCAGACCCGGCATCGCGTCCTCGGAACGTTTGAGCCCGGTCGAGGCGAGCGCGCGCATCTTGCCCGAGCGCACGTGAGGCAGGGACGAAACCCCGCCTTCGAACATCATGTGCACTTCGCCCGAGAGCAGCGCCGTGGATGCCTGCGGGCTGCCCTTGTAGGGCACATGCAGGAGATCGATCTGCGCCATGGTCTTGAAGGTCTCGCCGGCGAGATGCGCGGAGGTGCCGCGGCCGATCGAGGCGAAGGCGTATTTGCCCGGATTGGCTTTTGCCAGGGCGATCAGTTCCCGCACCGAAGTGGCCGGCACGGAAGGATGCACGACCAGGAACACCGGCGTGACAAACAGCATCGAAATCGGCACGAGGTCGCGCAGCACGTCGTAAGGGAGCGATTTCCTCGACACCGTGTTCAACACGATGCCCGATTGCGGGCCGATCAAGAGGGTATGGCCGTCCGGCGCGGATTTGGCGGTGGCTTCGACGGCGATGGCCTGGCTGGCGCCGGGCCGGTTTTCAATCACCACGGGCTGCCCCAGTCTTTCGGACAGGTGCTGCGCCAGGGCGCGCCCGAACGTGTCTACCAGGCCGCCCGGCGTCAGGGGCACGATTATTTTCAGCGCGCGGTTGGGATAGGCAGACGCGCCGCCCGGGGTCTGCGCAGTGACCGTCTGCCACGGCATGATGCACATAAGCGCGAGAGCCACGGCGCGTCCGCTTATTCTCAGGTCTTGCATCGATTTCTCCTATCCGGCGTGATAAGCGCTCAATTGACCTGAACCCCGAGCTCCTTCACGATCGTTCCCCATTTATTCTCCTCGCCGGCGATGAACTGCGCGAATTCCTCGGGGGTTTGCGGCTGGGCGGCTTCGAGCCCCGTGGGCGCGAGGCGGGCCCGGTAATCGGGGCGACCCTGGATGGCGGCAATGCGCCTGTTGAGGAAGAGCACGATGTCCCTCGGCACGCCGGCTCCGGTGATGACGCCGAACCAGTTCTCGGAGTCGAAACGCGCAATGCCGAGTTCCGCGAATGTCGGGAGCTTGGGCAGTCCGGGCACCCGGCGCTGCGCGATGATGGCGATGCCCTTGATCTGGCCCGCCAGGACCAGCTTCTGGGCGTCCACCAGGGTCGTGAACGCCAGCTGCAGCGTGCCGCCTATCAGGTCGGTGCGCATCTGGTTGCCGCCCTTATAGGGGACATGCGTCATGTCGACCCCGACTGTCCGCTTGAACAGCTCCCCGTAGAGGTGCGCGGACGTGCCTGAGCCCGGCGAGCCGAAGCTGAGCTTCCCTGGATTGGCTTTGGCGTAGGCGATCAGCTCGCCCATGGTGCCGGGAGGCAGGTCCTTATTGACGGCAAGCACGTGCGGCACGCGCACCAGGATCTGCACCGGCGTGAAATCCTTCACAGTATCGAAGGGCAGCGATTTGTAGAGCGTGGGATTGACCGCCATGGTGGCGCCCGAGCCGATGCCCAGCGTATAGCCGTCGGGCGCCGCTCGGGCGATGGCTTCCATGCCGATGTTGCCACCGGCGCCGGCGCGATTCTCGACCACAAACGGCTGCTTCAGATCCTGCTGCAGTTCGGCCGCGACCAGGCGGGTGAGCACGTCGGTCGCGCCGCCTGCGGCGAAGGGCGCGATGAGGCGGACGGGTTTCGAAGGATAGCCGGCGGGCGCCTGCGCCGCGGCTGAGCTGGCGACGCCAAGGACGAGAGCCGTGATGAACGGGGAGGTTTTCATGGATTAACTCCTGGTTTCGCTGACCGGCACAAAAATCGAGTCAATGTCCAACGGCGCCCGGATCAGGTGCTGCTCCGCCAGATAACGGTTCAAGGTGGCGATTGTCGCATGATTGGCTTTCAGCCCATACGGCCAGGGGTCGTAGCCGAACACCGCGTCGATCTCGTCCACCTCGGCCGTCATCCAGGGCAGCATGGAGCGCAGCGCGCCAAAATGGCGCATGCGCTTGAGCGCCAGGTGTTTCGATTCGCAGAAGGCGTCGTAGAGGCTTTGCGCGATCCGGGGATGCTTTTCGTAGACCTCCTTGCGGATGGCCACCAGGTGCATGATCGGGAATACGCCGGTGCGCTTGTAGAGATCTTTCTCCACCTCTTTGAAATCCGGAAACAGGCGCTGCACGTCCGGATTGGTCTTGCGCGAATCCGGATTGCTGGTGCCGATGGTGGCGTCGATCGAGCCTTCACTCAACAGATCGCTGAGCGACTTGCCGGAATGGTTGATCTCGATATTCACCGGCTTCAGCAACGGCAGCACGGTGGGATCGCCGTGCGCGCCGGCCGAGTTGATCGCGCCCTGCACCCAGCGCACGCCGGAGAAATCCACGCCGTAGTCGTCCGTCAGGTGGCCGCGTTGCCACACCGCCGCGGTCATGGTGTAGAGCGGCACGCCGATGCGCTTGCCTTCCAGGTCCTTCGGCTTATTGATTCCGGACTTGCGATTGATCCAGATGGTGTTGTGGCGAAAAGTGCGCGAGGGAAAAACCGGAAGCGCCACGAACGGGCACTGGTTGGCGTCTTTCCTCGCGATGAATTCGGAACTCGACAATTCCGAGGCGTCGAACGCCTGTTCGCCCGCCATGCGATCGAAAATCTGCCGCGCCCACTCCATCGGAACGAATTCCAGATCCATGCCTTCGGGTTTGACTTCGCCGCTGTGCAGCGCCTGCATGCGGTCGTAGAGACTGCACGCGAAGTTGATTCTTGGCCTGTCCATCACTCTGCCTTTGCTCTGTGCTGCCGATTCATTTCAACGTCCCCATAATTGTCTGCTTGCGATGCGCGCGCCTTCGGACAGCGCGTTCAGTTTCGCCCAGCAGATTTCCGCGTGGCCGACGCGCGAGCCCAGCCCGCAATCGGTGCCGGCCATCAGGTTTTCCCTGCCGACCAGTTTGGCATAACGCGTGAGGCGCTGCGCCACCAGTTCCGGGTGCTCGATCATGTCGGTGACATGCCCGACCACGCCGGGAATGAGGATGCGATCCGGCGGCAGCTTCACTTTCTCGAACAGGGTCCACTCGTGTTCGTGCCTCGGGTTCGACGCTTCAATGGAAATCGCCTGGGCGTTCACCTTGAAAAAGAGATCAATCAGGTCGGACAGCGGCAGATCGTTGGTGTGCGGATTATGGTAGCTCCCCCAGCACACGTGAAAGATCACGCGTGCCGGATCGACGCCTTCGAGCGCCTTGTTGAGCGCCGCGATGCGCACATCGGCATAGGCGCGGTAATCCGCCACCGACATCTCCGGGAACATCTGCCAGCCGTCGGCGAGATCGGGATTGTCGATATGCAGGATGAGGCCCGCCTCGGTGATGGCCTTGTATTCCACCGCCATCACCCCGGCCAGCCCGAACACGAAATCCTCCTGGCTCTTGTAATGCTCGTTTTTCATCCAGTGCTCGATGGTGCCGGGGGCCACCGCCATGACGACGCCTTCGGCCGCGCCGCTGCCCGCAATGGCTGCCTTGAGATTGTCGATGTCGGTGCGCAACTGCTCCTGGCCGATGTATTGCAGGGGGGCCGTGACAAAAGACCAATTGCGCGTCACCGGAGCCTTGCTCGAAAAAAACCCGGGGAAATCGCGCCGGTCGCGGTCGTAGGGGAAGCGCGCCTTGTGTTCCGCGCTTGTTTCGCGGGTTTCGAAGCCGGAAAAGCGCGTGCGCGTGTAGTACTGAAAACCGGATTTGGACTGCTCGCCGTCGTTCACCAGGTCGATGCCCAGCGAGCGCTGCTTGCCCACCAGTTCCCGCACCACGGTTTTCAGGCGCGTATCGAGTCTTGCCGCGTCGTAGGATTTTCCCGCATCGCGCGCGAGCACCAGTTCGCGCAATTCGGGGTCGCGCGGCAAGGTTCCTTGGTGAGTGACGAGAATGCGCCCAGCGCTTCGTTTCATTTTCTGGCCTTTTTCTTTGCCTTTTTCTTACGTTTTTTCGACCTGCCATCCGTGCCTTTGGGAATTCTCTGAACAGTCGAGTCCTCGCGGTCGTGTTCGATCGCTATAACCATTAATAGACCATTGACATGGGGATGCTCCCATACGGAAAAATATGGGGCTAATTCTTCGTAGTTTCCAACCCGGTCGGTCAAGAATTTATATAGTTCCCGCGTTGGCACGATCAACACTGCGGCTGCTATTTCCCCGCTTCGCATACCGAGGGCCATCTTATTGAGTGCGCGATGGCTTGATGAAATATTTCCGGTTTCCCACTCAACAGCGAAGATACGTCCTGAACGAAGTGACTTTACCGCGTCAATTGGCCCAGGTACTTTTTCGTTTCCTACTCTTTGCCGCTGCTCAAGCGTCCACCCTTGCTCTCGCAGATGAGTCATGCATGCTGTCTTTATAGGCGTGACCCCATTTGACATCTTCTCTGGGTAAATTGAAAATTGCCCAGTACCCTTGGGCCAATCCACAAGCCCGATTCCAGTTTCAATTTCCTCAAGCAATGCCATCACTTCCTGCGATTTAGCCTCATCGCCCTGATTCAACAGGGTTTTCTTTATCTTAATTTTCACGCAATTTTTCCTCCAGCTCAGCGACTAGTTTTGATGGTGCTGTGCGGAGGACTTTCGAGATTGCGAAGATGGTCTTGAGCGATGGCTGCCGGAGCCCACGCTCGAGCATGGATATATAGGTACGATCAAGCCCTGCGTCATGTGCCAATTGTTCCTGTGAAAAGGCTGCCTTGGTCCGAAGTTCGCGCAATAGCACTCCAAAAGCTTTCTCAATCTTCAAGTGGAACCTCCATCCCGATCACGATAGGGATGATGTGTGTTTTGGGCGACGGACTATAGTCATCAGCCTATAATTGCCATTATTTGTCACCCCAATCCAAATCAATCTACCTTTTATGGTTTCCATGGCCACCAGGAAAAAAAAATCCAAATCCAGGATTAAAGCGCTGCGTTATGTGCGGAAGCAGTTAAACCCGCTCAAAATTGCCAGCCCTAATGGGGAACTTGTGCTCGCGCTTAAAACGAGACTAGGTCGTCTTTATCGAGGCGACTGCGAGGATTTTTTCAAGACCGTGCCCAGTGACAGCGTGGATATGGTTTTTGCGGACCCACCGTTCAATCTGGATAAGAAGTACCCCTCGAAGATGAACGACAACATTCGTGAGGAGGACTATTTGGTTTGGCAGCGCTCCTGGTTACTAGAGTCAGCTCGTGTATTGAAACCAGGAGGATCTTTGTTTTTGTGGAATCTGCCGCGTTGGAATATTCACGCCGCTGCGGCACTATATGGAGCGCTAACCTTCCGTCATTGGATCGCGGTAGATGTCAAATTTAGCCTTCCGATTTCGGGTCGCCTCTATCCATCGCATTATTCATTGCTTTATTTTTGCAAGGGACCGAAGCCAAAGACCTTCCATCCGGATCGTTTGCCAATGCCTGTGTGTCCCAAATGCTTTTCTGACCTTCGTGATTATGGCGGCTACAAGGACCGCATGAACCCGAAGGGGGTTAACCTCCCAGATGTATGGACTGATATACCACCGGTACGCCATGCGAAATATAAGCGGCGCACAGGGGCGAATGAGCTTTCCCTCAAATTACTTGACCGGGTCATCGAGATGTCGACCGATCCTGGAGATCTGGTGCTGGATCCTTTTGGCGGCGCAGGTACTACGTATATTGCCTCCGAACTGAAAGGTCGCCATTGGATGGGCGTAGAGGTAGGACCGTCAGAAGATATCGTTTCCCGATTTGAACGTATCGGGGAAGAGCGAGAGTTTCTCGAAAAAATTCGAGGTGGATGTAATCACCTGTTTCTTCCCAAGGTCGCGAATGAGAGAAACAAACGTGGGCTATGGACTACGCAATCTATACAGGATAGCAAGACTTCCTCGAAGCAGGCCGAACTAAGTTTTGGGGATAGGGAGCGAGAATTAGCACCAGAGTCTGAGTACCGTACCGCAGGAAAGAAAAGCAATTGATCATTCTCATATACAAATCCGCCACGCGATGGTACGTTTTGTCATGAAATGCTTCAGTAAAGACCATCTGCAGCCCGCCTCCTGAAAAGAAGACGAATAGGCAGTAAAGTGTCGCGCCGCGGTGGATTGGGCCGCGCTTTCATTTTCAACCAGATCGCAGCATGCAAGATCCCATTATCGAAAAAATCGCCGGCATCGATCTTGAAATCGTGCGCCAGGGCAGGGGGCGCAGGCTGCTGTTTTTGCATCCTCACCTGGGCATGTACGGCGCGCAGAGCTTCATCGACGCGCTCGCGGGCGGCGCGGAAGTGCTGGCGCCCTCGCATCCGGGATTCGGCAGATCGGCATTGCCCAAGGGCATGAATTGCGTCGAGGACCTGTCCTATTACTACCTTGAACTGCTCGATGCGCTCGACTGGCGCGAGGTCACGCTGGTGGGCGCATCGCTGGGCGGCTGGATCGCCGCGGCGATGGCGGTCAAGAACACTTCGCGCATTGCCGGGCTGGTGCTGGTGGATGCCCTGGGGGCGAAGCTGGGTTCCGCCAGCAAGGGCGAATTTGTGGATTTCTTTTCCACGCCGCGCTTGCGCCTGGAGGAGCTTTACTATCACGACGCGGCGTTTGCGCGGCGCGACATCCCCGATTTGTCCGACGAGGAAAGGGCCGTGATCGCGCGCAACTGGGAGGCGACGGCGATGTACGGCTGGAATCCCTACATGCACGATCCCAAGCTGCGCGCGCGCCTGTATCGCATCCACGTTGCGTCGCTGGTGTTATGGGGTGCGCACGACGCCATCGTCGCCGCGAGCTACGGCAAGGCCTACAGCGAAGCACTGCCGCGCGGAACCTTCGAATCGATCGCGGGCGCGGGGCATTTCCCGCATATCGAAAAACCGCTCGAACTGGCGCGTCGCATTCTTGACTTTGTCAATAAGAAGGCGTCAAGCAGGAACACGTCCGGCGCAAAAGCCTGAGGGGAAAGCACCATGAGGATCTATCATTTTTCGGAGCAACCCTATCCCAAGGCCTGGGTTCCGGAAAACAAGTCGATACGCATCGTGATCCCCAATTCGCAATGCGATCCGAAGGAACTCGCCACCATTTATCACGAGCGCCTGGACGAATGGCTGCATGCGGACGAAATGGGCCTTGACATCATGATCAACGAGCACCACGCCACCGCGACCTGCGTTTGTCCGGTCGCGGCGATTCCCCTGGCGGTGCTGGCACGCCAGACCAGGCGCGCGCGCCTGCTCACGCTGGGCTATCCGATCGCCAACCGCCTCGATCCGGTGCGCGTGGCCGAGGAGTTCGCGATGATCGACGTGCTCTCGCGCGGGCGGCTGGAGATGGGCCTGGTGCGCGGCATTCAATACGAGATTCCGCTGTCGATCCGTTCCGGCGTGGGACAGATGGACCGCTTCTGGGAAGCGCATGACCTGATCATCAAGGCGCTATCCACGCGCACCGGACCGTTCGACTGGCAGGGCGAGCATTTTCAATACCCCAAGGTAAATGTCTGGCCGCAGCCCTGGCAGCAGCCGCATCCGCCGGTATGGATCACCGGGCGCAGCCCGCAGAACGTGCGCGAGATCGCCGAGCGCGGCTACGTGCTGGCGACCTTTCTTTCCGGCTACGACACGCGCCCGGTGTTCGATAACTATCGCAAGACCTGCGCGGAACTGGGCCGGCCGGTGCCGGGCAGGGACCGCTTTGCCTACCTCGGCATCGTCGCCATCGCCCAGGACCGGAGGGAAGCCTGGCGCCGCGCCGAGATCATGTCGGGGTACTTGCGCTCGAGCTCCATCGTGGCCGAGCCCTTCAACACTCCCCCGGGATATTTTTCCGTGCCCGACGCGGCGCGCATGCTCAAAGGCGCCGGCCGCCCCATGGTGACCACCAAAGACGGCAAGAAAGTCGACGCGTTCAAGGGCGAGCTCGAAGACCTTGTCAAGGCGGGCATCATGTTCGTGGGCACGCCCGACGATGTCACGGAGCAAATACTCGAATTCGACGACAAGGTCGGCGGTCTCGGGCACTTCCTCATGATGGGCCATGCCGGCCACATGACCCACAAGGAAGCCTGCGACCAGATCACTTTGATGGCGAAGGAAGTGATGCCGCGGCTGCGGAAGCAGGCGGCGCCGCAAGTCGCCTGAGCGGGGGCAGGGTGTCAGTATGTCCCCAGTTGACCCACCCCACCGGCGTTGGCTACCATGCACGATGCTCGATTTCCTGATGCAAACCAGAAGCCGGTTTTTACCCGTGCACAAATCCCGAAGCGCCTTTATCTTCCTCGCGCTCGCCGCGATGCCGGCGTTCGGCCAGCCGGCGCCGGTGGTGGAAGCAGTCCGCACCGCGCCCGAAACGGTCACCGCGCCACCAAGCGGGCCGGGCATCGATGCCCAGCTTGACGCTGCGCCGGCGGCCGCCGCGGAACCCATCGAGGACATCCGCGAAGTCAAGGAACCCATACGGGTTTCGCGCAGCATCGACCTGACCGCGCCGCAGGACGATTTGTGGGATCGCATCCGCACCGGCTTCTCCATGCCGCAACTGTATGGGCCTCTGGTCGACAGCCAGCAAGTCTGGTATGCGAGCCGCCCGCAGATGATAAAAATTTTCGCGGAACGCAGCCGCCGCTATCTCTATCACATCGTCGATGAACTGGAAAAACGCGGCATGCCCACCGAGCTGGCGCTGTTGCCCATGGTGGAATCTGCGTTCAATCCGATGGCCTTGTCGAGCGCAAAGGCCTCGGGCCTGTGGCAATTCATTCCTTCCACCGGCAAGCGCTACGAGTTGCAGCAGAACTGGTGGTACGACGCCCGCCGTGACATTCTCGCCTCGACCACCGCGGCATTGGACTACCTGGAATTTCTGTATGACATGCACGGCGACTGGCAACTGGCGCTCGCCTCCTACAACTGGGGGGAAAACGCGGTGGCGCGCGCGATCGAGCGCAATAAAGCGAAAAACCTGCCCACCGATTACGCCAACCTCACCATGCCGGCCGAAACGCGCTACTACGTGCCCAAGCTGCAGGCCCTGAAAAACATCATCGCCAAGCCGGAGTTGTTCGGCATCAATCTGGATCCGATCCCGAATCAGCCCTACTTCGTCACCGTCGACAAGACCCAGGACATCGACATCAAACTCGCCGCCCGCCTGGCGGAAATGTCGGTGGAGGAACTGGTGGCGCTCAATCCCGCGCACAACCGCCTGGTGCTGTCGGCCTCGCAGACACAGAAGTTGGTGCTGCCGGCCGATCACGCCGAGATATTCCTGGAGAACCTGAAGAACTACGACGAACCGCTGACCTCCTGGCAGACCTACTCCCTGAAGAAGGGGGACCGGCTGGAAAAGCTGGCTGCCGCGCACGGCATCGCGCTGGCGAAGCTCAAGGCGGCCAACGGCATTACGGCGCGGACCCGGGTTGGTCCCGGTTACCGGCTGCTGCTGCCGGTCAAGGGATCGGATGCCGCCGCGGAACCGCTGCCGGTGGGCTATGTCGCGCCGATTCAATTCGAGCGCGGCACGCGCACCGAGACCCGCAAGATCATGCATACCGTGCAGCGCGGCGACACGTTGGCGACGATTGCGTCGCGCTATAAAGTTTCCATCGACGATCTGCGGCACTGGAATGCCATCGGACGGCTGCAGGCCGGCCAGAAGATCGCCATCGTGCAGCAGGTCGCGGTATCCACCTGGAATCGCAAGGCGGCACCGGCTAAACGCCAGAAAGCCGCCGTGTACAAGGGCACCAGGAAAGCTTCCGCGCCTGCCCCCGCGAAAAAGCCGCCCAAGCGCACCAGCGGCTGACCGGCCGCGCTTGAGCCGGGTCTCGCACCCATGAATTGGGACAACACCACCTTATTTTCGGATGACAACGCCGATGACGCGGCGTTTCGCCATGAAGTGCGCGAATGGATCGCGAACAACTGTCCTGCCGGATTGCTGAACCGGCCGGATCGCGTCGATCCGCCGGAGATGAAACCCTGGCACCGCGGGCTTTTTGAGCGCGGCTGGATTGCGCCGCACTGGCCGCGCGAATATGGCGGCATGGGCGCCACGCTTAAACAGCAGATCATCCTCTACGAAGAGATCAACCGCGCCGGCGCGCCGACTCCGTTTCAGCATGGCTTGAATCTGGCCGGCCCGATCATCATCCAGGCAGGCACGCCCGAGCAGAAAGCCCGGCATCTGCCGGGAATACTCTCGGGCGAGGTGGTCTGGTGCCAGGGTTACTCGGAAACCGGCGCCGGGTCCGACCTCGCCAGCCTGAAGACGCGCGCCGTGCTCGACGGCGACCATTTCGTCGTCAACGGCCACAAGATCTGGACCACCAACGGGCCCTGGGCCGACTGGATGTTCGCGCTGGTGCGCACCGATACCGAGGGTCCGCGCCAGGCGGGCATCAGCATGCTGCTCATCGACATGAAATCCCCGGGCATCACCGTGCAACCGATCAAGAGCCTCACCGGCCATGCCGAATTCGCGCAGGAATTTTTCGACAATGTGAAAGTCCCGCGCGAAAATCTCGTCGGCACCTTGAACGGCGGCTGGAAGCTGGCGAATATCGTATTGGGCAATGAGCGCTTCACCACCGGCAGTCCGCGCGCGGCGGCGCTGCGATTGAACAAGGCGCGCAAAGTGGCGCGGGTTTCCGGCGCCTTTGACGATCCGCTGTTCCGGCAGCAACTTGCCCGGATGGAAATCGAACTGCTTGCTTTCTCCGCTTACTATCACCACGGCGCCGCGCTGCACGCCGCGGGCCGCGCGCCGCAGTCGATGGGGCCGGTGATGAAGGTCTTCGGCGGCGAGCTTTCCCATCGCGCCGCGGAACTGGTGATGCAGGTCGCGGGAACGCTGGGGCCCGCCGTGCAGCGCATTGCGCTGGGCGATGACCTGCACGATATCGCCGAAGACCTGTTTGCCTCGCGCATCAGCGTGGTGGGCGGCGGCACCACCGAAATTCAGCGCAACATCATTTCAAAACGCGTATTGGATCTGCCCTGATGAGATCGCCGTCGCACAAATCTCGCGCCGGCTGTTGGAAGCAGCGCGGCGAGTTTTTGGCCGCGCGATCCTTATGAGCGAATCCAGCATTCTTGCAAGCATCGATGCCCGCGGCATCGCGACTGTCACCATCAACCGCCCGGACAAGGCCAACAGCTACACCATGGGCATGTTCAACGCGCTGGCCGATCACATCGAGCAATGGGGCAGCGATCAGGCGGTGCGCGCCATCGTGCTGCGCGGCGCGGGCAGGCATTTTTCCGCCGGCGCGGCGATCGGCGAACCCTCGGTCGTGCCGGCATCGGGAAAAGTGCGCAACAGCTTCGAGATCTGCGAACTCATCGACACCTGTCCGGCCCCGACCATCGCCCTCATACAAGGGGCCTGCGTGGGCGGCGGCCTGGCGATCGCCGCCTGCTGCGACATGGTGATCGCCGCGCGCAGCGCCTTCTTTTCGATCCCCGAAGCGCGCCTGGGGATGACCTCCGGAACCCTCAGCGTTTATTTCCAGCGCGCGATGGGCGCGCATCATTTCCGCCGCTATGCGCAGACCGGCGAGCGCTTTTCCGCCGAGGACGCGCAGCGCATGGGCTTGGTGCAGACGCTTTGCGAGGCCGGGCAGTTGGATGAATCGCTGCGGCGCGTGCTCGATGAACTGATGTTTTCCGGCCCGAACGCCACGCGCGCGGTCAAGGCGACATCGGCGCTGCTTGCCAACAGCGTTCTCACTCCCGGGCTGCTGGAGAGCATACAGTCGCAATTCGCGGCCTCGCAGAATTCCGACGAAGCGCGCGAAGGCAAGGCGAGCTTTCGCGAAAAGCGCAAACCGAACTGGTTCAGATAAGCGCCGCTTGCTCAATGGCCTTCAATTAATAACCGCAGCCATCGGCACCCTGCTTACGCCGCCTTGGCCAGTTCTTTCAGGTCCAGGCCGAACAGTTTCTCGGCATTGGTCGATAGCAGTTTCCTTCTGGTCTCCGCCGGCAGGTGCCCGAGATTGCGCTCGATGTAGCGCTTGGAATTGGGCCAGGTCGAGTTCTGATGCGGGTAATCGTTGGACCACATGCAATTGTCCTGCCCCCACCACGCAAACATTTGTCCTCCTACCGCATCGCGGAAGAAGGTGCTGTAGATCTGGGCGTTGAAGTATTCGCTCGGGTCCTTCTTGATCGGCAGCGGATTCACCTTCAGGAAGCGCCGGTAGTAGTAATCCCACTGCTGCAGATAGAAAGGCGCCCAGCCGCACTCGTTTTCAACCGACAGGAACTTCAATCCCGGGAATCGCTCCAGCACGCCGTAACAGACCAGGTCGAACACCGCGTTGGCGATTTCATCGATCTTCAGGTTGACGCTGCCGCGGTAGTTTTCCACGCCGCGCCCGGTGAAGAAGGCAGGGTTCTTGTGGTAGCCATGCCCGGTAAGGATGTGCAGGCTCACCGGCATGCTCAGGTCCTGGGATGCGGCCCAGAATTTGTCGTAATGGCCGGAGCGAAACGGCAGGTCCGGGTGCGGCGCCTGCCAGATGATCGCCCCCTTCATGCCGGCCTTGGCGCAACGCTCCAGTTCGGCGACCGCGTGGTCCACGTCGTAGATGGAGATCGCCGCAATGCCCACCAGGCGTTCGGGCGCGACCCGGATGTAATCGATCAGCCAGTCGTTGTAGGCGCGAAAGCAGGCCTGCTGCAGCCTGGCGTCATCCATGCCGAACACGCCGAGCAGGTGAGTCGGGTACAGCACCTCGGCGGAAACACCGTCCGTGGCCATCTCCTTGAGGCGCTCGTGGGGATCGCTGCCGCCCGGATGTTCCTGAAAGCTCTCGCCCACCTTCAGCTTCGGAAACAGCGGCGCTGCGTCGCGGAATTCCTTCGGCACGCGCTCCTTGAGCGTTTCCGGCGGTTCGATGACGTGCGAGTCGGCTGAAATAAGTATTTCTTCGATTCCTGCGATCGTGACCATTGTGGTGCTCCTCGTTCAATGGATGAAGTATATCGCTGGGGACCGATGGGCAGGCAAGGCTTCGCGGGAAGCGCAAGCCAGACAACTGCCTTCATGGTAGATTTCCCACGATGAACCATAAATCAAAAGTCTCCACCGCAATGCACGGCTGCACGCAATTGCTCGCCTGCATCGTCGCCTTGTGCGCGTCGGCGGCCACGGCCCAGTCCTTCCCCTCCAAATCCGTGCGCATCATCGTCCCGGTCGCGGCGGGCGGCGGGGTGGACACCATCGCGCGTACCTACGCGGTGAAAATGTCCGAATCCTGGAAACAGCCGGTGATCGTGGAGAACCGCGTCGGCGGGGGCACCATCATCGGCGCCGATTTCGTCGCGAAAGCGGCGCCCGACGGCCACACGCTGCTTTTTTCCTCGATGAGCGTCGCCATCAATGCCGTGCTGTTTCGGAAGCTCCCCTTCGATCCGTTGAAGGATCTCGCGCCGGTCGGGCAGATCACCAGCAATTCATTCGTGCTGGGCGCGAGCCCCTCGGTGGCCGCCGATGTGAAAAGCCTGGTCGCCGCGGCCCGCGCGCAGCCCGGCAAGCTCAACTACGGATCCACCGGGCCGGGCAGCATCGCGCACCTGGTGGGCGAAGTGTTCCGGATCGAGACCGGCATCGACGTGATACACATCCCCTACAAGGGCGACGCCAATGTCATTCCCGCGCTGCTCGCGGGCGAGGTGCACTACGCGTTTCTGCCGCAAAGCGCGATCATGCCGCAGGCGCGGGCCGGCAGGCTGCGCGCGCTGGGGGTCACCGGCCGCGTGCGCTCGCCGCAGTTGCCCGAGCTGCCGACCCTGATCGAATCCGGCGTGCCGAACTTCGACTTCGAAACCTGGGTGGGCGTATTCGCCACCGGCGGCACGCCGGCCGACATTCAGAATCGCATCAGCTTGGAGGTGGCGCGCGTATTGAAACTGCCGGACATCATCGAGCGCCTGCCCGCATGGGGAGGCCAGGCGGTGGGCAACAGCCCCGAGGCGTTCAGCGCGCGCTACCGCGCGGATATCGCGCGCTATGGAAAGGTCGTCAAGGAAGCGCGGGTGCCGTATCTGGATTGAAGGGCAGGAGCGCTCGCAGGGCATCGAGTCGGAATTACTCAATGGCTTTTAACAACTGCGGCCAACGCTTCCCATGAAACTCCCGGGGCAGCGCGCCTTCATCAAAGGCAGACTCGGGAATTGCTTTAAGACACTGCAACTGGAAGTGATCTTTTGCGAATCTTGCCGGGGCAGTGGCCGCAAATCTTGCAATCATCTCGACTGAATCGAGCAAGGTTCGCTGGGTCGTATTTGCCTCTTTCACATACGCCGCGGCGATTTCTATGGACAGTCTTGCCTGTTCAATTCCTTCCAGAGTCCTCTTCTCTTCCAATTTGTAGAGGTTCCAGATCTTGGCCCGCAGAAGTTGAAGTGGATGCAGGACCCGAAGCTTCTGGCCGTCGATCTCGACCGTTACGGCGGATTTTTGAATAGCGGCGGAACGAACGCCAATGATGGATGCAAGATAATCGATGATGATCGGATCAGGGTAGCCTTCCATCGACACCAGGAGCACCGCCGCATTGGGCGTTGCATCATCCAGCGTCGCGATTCTCAGGGAATGCGGGACCTTCAGGCGGCTTGCGACCAGCGAGGCCTCCGCCTTGGTGCCAAAGTAGTCAATGTCCCTTGTGAGCGCGGAAAGACGCGAAGCAATGCCGAAATACCTGGCCCAGAATGAAACCGCCTGCCCGCCGATCAATACGGTCTTGTCCGTCGTGGTCCTTGCGATGAGCCATGCCGCATCTTCAGGTTTCAGCGTCACTTAGGCACTTTTCCCCAGTCCACGATCCTGGCCCTGCTTCCATCGACGAAAGAGGCCTTCGCAATGTCATCGGGCATCAGTCCATGGGAATCCGGCTTGGAGACTTCGCTGTAAACAATCCGCTTGGCAGGTTTCCTTTGCACCGAGATTTGCAGGCCAAGCACATCAAGGAGCCGGTAAAGTTCATCGAGACCAACATCGGCTTTTTGGCTTTCAATCCTGTTGACCTTCTCCCGGCGCAGCCCAGCCCGCTGGGCGAGATCCTGTTGAGACAGGCCAAGTTCCCTTCGCCGGGAGGAAAGCAACGAGCAAATGATGTGCGAATCCATGCATATATTGTGCGAAAAATGGCATATTATGTCAAGCAAATTACCACTTTCAGAATGACGCCGCAGGTACTGCTACACACCAAACGTGAACCGGCTACCCAGGTTGTTGGCGACGACGCGATCCGGCATGCGCCGACGCATCGCCTCGATATCTGAAGAAACCCGGGACCGGCGGCCCGAACCGTCGTCTACTGGCGTGAGGTCTGAATGTTGGCCGCCTTCACCACCTCGGGCCAGACGCGGAACTCGATCTCCAGGCGCCGTGCGATATCCGGCATGCCCGTGCCCACCGGCACGAAATTGATCGACTTCAGCGTGGCCGCGAACTCGGGGCTCTTCACCAGGCCCATCACTTCGCGCTCGATCACGGCGAGCAGGTCGCGCGGGGTCTTGACCGGCGCGTAGATGCCGTGCCAGCCCTCCTCGAAATCCAGGTCCTTCGCCCCGGCCTGCGACAGGGTCGGCACGTCCGGCAGCGACTCCAGCCGGTTGTGATCGAGCGTCGCGAGCGCGCGCATCTTCCCGGCGCGCAGGAATGGCGCGACCGCCTCGGGCGACTGGATGAGGAACTGCACTTCGCCGCCGAGCATTCCCCGATTCGCCGGTGCGCTGCTCTTGTAAGGCACGTGGGTCATCTTGATACCTGCCTGCGTCGAGATGAGCTCGGTGAGCAGGTGGAAGGAGTGCCCGATGCCCGGCGATCCGTAAAAGAACTTGCCCGGCTGCTGGCGCGCCAGCGCCACGAACTCGGCGAGGGTGTTCGCCTTGACATCGGGGGAGATCACGATCAGCCGGGGATTGCGCGCGACGACGGCGACCCCGATCAGGTCACGGCGCGCGTCGTAGGGCGGCTTGGGATCGAAGTTCTCGGCGATGGTGATGGGGGTGGAGCCGGCGTACATGAGGGTGTAGCCGTCGGGCAGGGCCTTTACCAGGGCGTGCACGCCGCGCTGCTGCGAGGCCCCGGCGATGTTCTCGATGACGACCTGCTGCCCGAAGCGCGGCGTGAGCCCCTGGGCGACGTTGCGCGCGGCGATGTCCAGACCCCCGCCCGGCTCCGCGGGCACGATGATGCGCACCGGCTTGGTCGGGAAAGTCTGCGCCAGCGCCGCTGAGAGCGGCGCGAATACGAGCGCAACGGTGAGCAGCGAAACGGTAAGCAGCGAAAGTGCGGCGCCCGCGCGGCGGCCGCTGAAAAAGTTGCGCTCCATGGCATGTCTCCTTGTTGTTGGGACCGGGGTGCCGGCCTCGGATCCAGCTTTCGGTTTCCGGGTGTGGCCGGCCACCGTCTGGCACGCAGGCACATTATCACAAGGCGGCGGGAGGGAAGCCGGCGCTCTGGCAGTGCTTGCCAAGCCTCCAAATTGGCGACCTGATGGTGACCTGCCCTAAACGCTGCCGCATCATCGCAGGCATGCCAGCGGATGCTGTTAGCGGAAGCTACTCAACGCATAGCCGCGATGGCTTGTAACCGTCGTAGAACGACCGCTACTCGCCCGCCTGGGCTACCCTCGACAATGAGGCCGGGCAATACGTTCAAAAAGCTTTCGTTAACGATCAGACGTTGAAATACATCGGCAACAAAGCCGCGCAATGACGCAGCCTCCTACAAAGACAAACTGTTCTCGCAAGTCTCCCAGCGCCACCGCCATCCGCGCAAGCAACTCGACATTCGGATCCTTGACTGTCATGCGGCCAGCGCCAGACGTGACACGAGTTCTTTTGTGGCGAGGTTGCGCTCGCGAGCCCGACCGTCCCGGACGGCATCCACCAATGCAAGCAATTCATAAAGCGCGGGGTCGCGCGATGCCGCCAGCGGCACGGACGGAAACAGCGGCGAAAAGCTATAGCCGCGCACCGTGCCTTCCGCATACGGCCACACCGGCGGCGGTTCGTTGGGCTGGACGATGAGCGTGTTCAACGGCGGCGCTGCATACCCGGTTGGCATTCCGCGCGTCAGCTGGCCGCGATCCGCTGGATAGGCATAGCGAACTCCATGTATCAGGAATTCTTCCAGCGAGCGCAGAATCGGTCGCCCGCTGGCGCTGGCGGTATCGCTCATTAGTTGTGCGGCAACGGCGCGCCGTACACCGGCATGAGCCTCAGATTGACTGATCGATAACTCGACCGCCAGCCGTTGGTAAGTCCAGGGCTGGGCTCCCCAAGCGACCAGCTTGAGCAAACGAAAACCGGGGACGTACCACGGTTAATCCGGGGTGTATGCATCATTTGTGAAGAATTAAACGTCGAAACCAATATCTGGCGTATGTTTCAGACTAATCGCCATTCTATTTTTAGGATGAATCTCCGCCCAGCGCCGCGAGTTTCCGAATGCGGGCCGTCAACTGCGTCACGCGCCTCTGACTGGATGCGTCGGGGGCGAGGTGCCCCGGCAAGGCGTCAATAAAGTTCCGATCGGCGAGCAACGCGGAAAACTCACGCCCGAGATAGTCGATGAGCTCCGCCGGTGATTCACGAGCCTCGCCAACCAGCGTCTGCCGCCCGTCGATGATGGTTACAATGTCATCGAGGTCGTGGCTGAGAAAATAATCGCCTTTCCCTCTGCCTTTGAACGCTTCGAATTTGGTTGCGACGAATACCGGCGCCGCCACAAGTTTGATGCGCGTGCCATCCGGCAAGAGGTAGGGTTGCGCGGTATCGACGGCGAGTTCATACCATCGGTTGTGAAAACCCAGAATTCCTTCCGCGGTCGGCATCAGATCGACTGTGACTTCACCTTTTTTCCAGCGGCAGATTGGCGCGTCCCTGGACGTGTCGTGCTGGAAGCCCAGGGCGGCGAACTGCTTCTCCACATCATGATAGGCACGACGGGAAACCGCCTGCACCACCAGATCGACATCGAAAGTCATGCGGATGGGCTGTGCGGGCACGTTGGTAACAAGCAAGGAGGTCGCGCATCCGCCCACGAAGACGACAGTTTCCCGCAACGGACCAATGGCGCGCGCAATCACCGAAAGGATTTCCAGATTGCGGTCGGCCGGACCGATCGCACTCATTTCATTCGTTCCTCAAGGTGCTGCCCCGCCAGCTCGCGTTCGCGCGCCTGACCGATACGCAGCGCATCAAACAAGGCGAGCAGTTCGTACAGCAGCGGATCTTCCATCGCAGCAAGGGGCAATTTTTCGTACAACGGCAGTGTTGGGGTGTTTTGTAGAATTTGACGAATTTTCATGACTATTCGCACCCAGATTCCCCTGATTGATTACGCTCACGGCCGTCTAATAGGCGCGCGGGAAACGGCTGTGCCGCTACGCTTTCAGGTCGAGGAATCCCTCGCCAGCGGGGCGGACGTGGTATTCGACTTTTATGGTGTCGAGGTGACACAGGGTTTTGTCGATGCACTAATCGGCACGCTGATCCTGAAGCGTGGCCCCAACGTACTGGAACAGATCGTGTTCAAATCCTGCTCCGAGGATGCCCGTGCCATCATCGAATTCGTTGCCGCTGACCGTGCCGATCAATACCTGAAGGCGCACAGCCACTGAAGTATCAGGTCGCGACCAGCCGCCAGCCTTCGCGTCGCATCAACTCCAGCTAGCCGAGTGTGTCGAGGTTTTCCAAAAACCGGGCACAATGTCCGGCGGGTAGTCGCGTTCGCCAGCGTCAATGAAATCGTAGGTGTCGACGCAATAGCTCAAGCGTCCGATGCGTTCATAATCCCGCTGCCAGAAAAACGAACGGGAATTTCCATGACCGACAAACTCCTTTTCACCACCGACCCCCGCGGCGTCGCCACCCTCACCATCAACTTCCCCGAGCGCCGCAACGCCTACGACCAGGACGTGCTCGACGGCATCGCGCATCACTGCAAAACGCTGGGTGCCGATCCGAAGGTGCGCGCGATTGTGCTGCGCGGCGCGGGTGAGCATTTCTCGGCGGGCGCGGACGTGCGTTGGCACGCCGAGCAGCGCAAGGACCCGGTGCCGGTGCCCTCGGTGTTCGATATCTGCGAGGTGGTGAACTCCACGCCCAAGCCCACTATCGCGCTGGTGCGCGGCGTCTGTGCCGGCGGCGCGCTGGCGCTGGCCTCGTGCTGCGACATTCTGATTGCCGCGCGCGACGCGGTGTTCGCTATCCCGGAGGTGCGTCTGGGATTTCCGGCGGGGCCCAGTTCGGCGCCGGTGTTCATTCGCGCCGTGGGCCTGCGCGCGTTTCGGCGCCTGGGCATGACCGGGCAGAAATTCGGCGCCGAGGAAGCGTTGCGCAACGGGCTTGCGCATCAGCTATGCGAAGTCGCGGAAGCAGAACAGGCGCTGGCGGCGCAGATCGATGAAATACTGTTGTCCGCGCCGATCGCGGCGGGCAAGACCAAGCTGCTTGCCGCGCGCGTCGGCAAGGAGTTTCCGCCTGCCGATGTACTCGCCGAAATGGCGCCGATGTTCGCCGGTGCGATGGAAAGCGCCGAGGCCGCCGAGGGCCGCGCCAGCTTCATCGAGAAACGCAAACCCAACTGGTATCCGCAATAACGATGAGCAACTGGCCGCCCCTCCCGACCTCGCACCCGCCGATCCGCACGCTCGCGGACATCGAGGCGCTGGAAATGCCGCCGCTCGAATCGCACATCTTTTCATGGAACGTCAACGACTGGATCCGCCGCGGCTGGGATAAGGATCCGAAAAAAGTCGCCATCCATTTCCTGCAGTACGCCGATCCCTACGAAACGCCGGAATCGGTCACCTACGAGCAACTGCGCCACCGCTCCAATCAGGCGGCGAACCTGTTCTACTCGCTGGGGGTGCGCGCGAAGGATGCGGTGCTGCTGGTGCTGCCCACGGTGCCGCAGCTTTATTGCGCCCAGTTCGGCGGCATCGCCGCGGGCGTCGCCTGCTGCGTCAACTGGATGCTGAAACCGGCGCAGGTGCTGGACCTGGTGCGCAATGCCGGAACAAAAGTACTGGTGGTGCCGGGGCCCACGCCGGGCTACGACATCTGGGAAAACATCCAATCCATACGCGACCAGTTGCCCGCCGATGTGCGCGTGCTGACGGTGCGGATGCCGGGCGGCGCGAAGATTGCCGCTTCCGGTTTCGATTCCGCTTCCGATTTCGACACGCTGTGCGCGGCGCAGCCGGGCGAGCGGCTGCTGTTCGAACGCGATATCGGTCCCGACGATCTCGCCGGCTACGTGCATTCCAGCGGCACCACCGGATCGCCCAAGCTGGTGCAGCTCACGCACCGTTGCTTCAGCTTCAAGTGCTGGGCCAACGCCGTTGTCAGCGGCTTGCTGTCGACGGATTCGCTGTTCGTCACCAATCCGCACTTCCACATCGCCGGTTTTTTCGGCCGCGGGATACTGTCGGCGGCCTGGGGTGTGACCCTGGTTTCTCCCGGCCCGCAGGGCGCGCGCGGCCACAATTTCATCGCCAATCACTGGAAGCTGGTGGAGAAATACCGCATCACCCATTTCGGCGGCGTCCCCACCATGCTCGCGATGCTGGCGAAGAATCCGCCGAAAGGTGAGGACATCAGCAGCCTGGGGCCGCACGGCACCGCGGGGTCCGCGGCGATGCCGGTCGAGATCGCCAGGGAATTCGAGCGCGTCATCGGCATCCGCACGCTGCTCACCTACGGCGCCACCGAATACACCCAGAACGTCTGCACCGCGCCGCGCGACGGCGAACCGCGCTACGGTTCGGTGGGCCTGCGTTTTCCCTATACCAGCGTGAAGACCGTGGTGCTCGGCGGCGATGGGGAAATCGAGCGCGAGTGCCGGACCGGCGAAGCCGGTGTGGTGGCGGTGAAAGGACCGGGCGTCACGCCGGGTTATGTCGACCCCGGACAGAACAAGGGTGTATTCACGCGCGGCGGCTACTTCAAGTCCGGCGACCTGGGCAGATTCGATGCCGAGGGTTACCTCTGGATTACCGGCCGCGCCAAGGATCTCATCATCCGCAGCGGCCACAATATCGAGCCGGGCGTGATTGAGAATGCGCTGCTCAAGCACCCCGAGGTGCTGCTCTGCGCCGCGGTCTCCAAGCCCGATGCCTACGCCGGCGAATTGCCGGTTGCCTACGTGCAACTGGTGAAGGGCGCGAAGGCCACTTCCGCGGACCTGGTGGCGTTCGCCGCGCAGCACGTGCCCGAGCGGCCCGCGGCGCCGAAGGAAGTCATCATCCTCGAGGCCATGCCGCTCACCGATGTGGAAAAAGCCGACAAGCCAAGGCTGCGTTACGATGCCGCCGAGCGGGCGTTTGCGCAGGTTCTAGCCGCGGCGCTCGGCTTAGAGGTGAAGTTTTCTGTGAGGGCCGGAGCCGATGAATCGCAGGCGACAACCATTACCGTCAGCATCCCGGGCGATACGGCAACGCGCGCCGAAGTCGAACGCAGGATCGCGGACACCATGAAAAGCTATACCCTGCGCCACGTCATCAATTGGACCTGAAGGAGCGAACCATGCGATCTGCCTTAATTATTCTCGTTGTCGCTCTGGCGCCGGCCGTGCATGCGCAGTCCTACCCATCAAAACCGATCCGCCTCATCGTGCCTTCGCTGCCCGGCGGAGGCTTCGATGTCACCGGACGCACGCTGGCCGACAAGATGGGACCGCTCCTGGGCACGCAGATGGTGGTGGAGAACCGCACCGGCGCGGGGACCGTGGTCGGCACGGAAACCGTCGCCAAGGCGCCCGCGGACGGGTATACGCTGCTCATAGGCGGACTTTCCAACATCGCCTTGAATGCGGGCCTGTACGAGAAGCTCGGCTACGATCCGCATGATTTCCGCCCCATCGGCCTGGCGGTTTCCTGCTCCTACACCCTGATAGGCCGCAAGGATCTGCCGGCAAATTCCCTGCGCGAGCTGATCGATTTTGGCAGGGCCAATCCCGGCAAGCTCACCTATGGCGGCGCCCCGGGCACCGGCCAGCATATCGCCGCGAGCGCGCTTTTCAGTCTGACCGGCGTGAATGCCCTGAGCATCTTCTACAAGGGCGCGTCCGCGGTATATCAGGATCTGCTGGGTGGACGCGTGGACCTGTATTTCGACAACACCCAGACGGCGCGGCCGCACATCGAAAAAGGGGCGGCCAAACCCTATGCCACCTCGAGCCCGGTGCGCCTGTCGTTTCTGCCCAAGCTGCCGACGGTAACCGAAACCGGGGTCGCCAAACTCGATATGGAAACCTGGTTTGGACCGTTTGTCGTCAAAGCCACGCCCCAGCCCATTGTCGAGCGGCTGCGCGCCGAATTCGCGAAGACCATGGCCATGAACGATGTCGTGACCCGCTTCCAGAATACCGGCGGGCGCGTGCTTGCCATGAATCCCGACGAGACCGAAAAATACGTGGCGGCGGAGATCATCCGTTGGATGGGAGTCATCAAAGCCGCGGGAATCAAGATACAGCAGTAAGACCTACCCCTGAGCTTCAGACCCAAGGAGACCATCATGATTTGTCGCGCTCTGCGTTTTGCGCCCTGCCTGGTGTTTTTGTTATGCGCCGTCAATGTCTTCGCGCAACAAGCCTATCCATCCCGTCCGGTCACTTTCATCCTGCCGGTGCCGCCCGGGGGGGCACTGGACATCTTCGCGCGCGCTCTCAACCAGTCGTTCACCGCGCGCGCCGGCCAGCCGCTGCTGATCGAGAATCGTCCCGGCGCCGATTTCGTCATCGCCGCTGAAGCCTGCGCGCGCGCCAAGCCCGACGGCTACACCCTATGCATGCTGCTGCGCGACAACACTTCCATCCTGCCGCTGATTCGAAAGATTCCCTACGACCCGGACAAGGACCTCGCGCCCGTCACCAACATGGTCAATATCCAGAATGTGCTGGTCGCGCATGCTTCCGTGCCGGTCAAGAATTTCAAGGAACTGGTCGAGTACTCCAAAAAGAATCCCAACGAGTTGAACTGGTCCGCCTTTGGTTCCAGCCAGCTGCTGATCGAGTGGGTCAAGCAGCAGTCGGGGCTGCAAATGACCTTCGTGCGCTATAAGGGCCAGCAGGACGCGAACAAGGATTTTCTGGGCGGCCGCCTGCACCTTTATTACCCCGCCATCGGCAATACCGGCATTCCGCAGGACGTCAACTCGGGCAAGATCACCGGGCTGATCGTCGCGGGCAGCAAGCGCATCGCGCTGATTCCGAACGTGCCGACCTTCGTCGAGATGGGCCTGCCGAATTTCGACGTGCGCAGCTGGCTCGGCGCGTTCATGCCCGCGGGGGTGTCGCGCGAGGTGACGACGCGCATCGCAGCCGATTTCACGGCCATCATCCGCTCGCCGGAGTTCATCGAGAAGTACCTGGTCCGGGGAGGCTTCGAACCCCTGGGCGGCACACCGGAGGAATTCGCCGCGTTCCTGCGCGAGGACAAGAAGGTGGGCGCGATCATGGCGAAGCTCGCGACGCGACCGGAGTGAAATTCATGTCCGCCGTACCTGCCGCGCAAGAGCAAGAGACCTATCCGCCCATCCGCACCATCCGCGACATCGAGGCGCTGGAGCGCATGCCGCTGGAGCAACGCGTCTGGTCCTGGGATCTGAACGACTGGATCCGCCGCGGCTGGACCTACAATCCGGACAAGGTCGCGATCAATTACGTCGAGAACGGCGATCCTCTGGCCCAGCCCGTCGAAATCACCTACCGCGAACTGGCGCGGCGCTCGATACAAGCCTCCAACCTGTTCTATTCGCTCGGCGTGCAGAAGGAGGACGGCGTGCTGTTGCTCATGCCCACGCTGCCGCAGCTTTACTACAGCCTTTACGGCGGCATCGCCACCGGCATCACCTGCGTGGTGAACTGGATGCTGAAGTCCGATCACCTGGACGAGCTCATACGCAATGCCCGCACCCGCGTGCTGGTGGTGCTGGGTCCCACGCCCGGCTATGAGATATGGGAAAACGTGCAGGCCATACGCGACCAACTCCACGAAGACCTGCGCATTCTTTCGGTGCAGGCCCTGGGCGGCAGCAAATTGGCGGATTCGGATTTTGATGATCTGTGCGCCAGGCAGCCCGGCGACAAGCTCATCTTCGAGCGCAAGTTCGGCGCCGACGACATCGGCGGCTACGTGCATTCCGGCGGCACCACCGGTTCGCCCAAACTGGTGAAGCTTGCGCATCGAGGCTTCTGCTACAAGGCCTGGGCGCATGTCGCCACCGGCGGCCCCGGGTGCAACGAAAGCATCTTTGCCGACTACCCGCTGTTTCACGTCGCCGGCGTGCTGTCGCGCGGAATACTTTCGATCTGCAACGGCATGATGGTGATGATCCCCTCGGCACTGGGCGCGCGCGACAAGCGCTTCATCGCCAATTACTGGAAATTCGTCGAGAAATACCGCATCACCCAGTTTACCGGAGTGCCCACCACGCTCTCGGTGCTCGCCAAGAATCTGCCCACCACCGAGGATGTCAGCACGCTGAAGAAAGTCGCCACCTCGGGTTCCGCGCCGCTGCCGGTGGAAACCGCCAGGGAACTCGAGCGCGGCCTGGGCATCCGCGTGCTGCTGACCTATGGCTCCACCGAATACACCACCGGCGCCACGCAACCGCCGCGCGAAGGCGACCCGCGCTTCGGCTCCACCGGCATGCGCGTGCCCTACACCCAGGTGCGCCCGGTGGAACTCGACGGCGAAGGCAATATCGCGCGCTTCTGCGGCCCCAATGAACTGGGCATCATCGCGGTGAAAGGACCGGGTGTCACACCCGGCTACGTCGATCCCAAACACAACGTGGGTATCTTCACCAAGGACGGCTATTTCAAATCGGGCGATTGCGGCCGCGTCGATGAAGACGGCTTCCTGTGGATCACCGGCCGCGTCAAGGACCTCATCATCCGCGGCGGCCACAACATCGACCCGCAGACCATCGAACACGCCATCCGCAAGCACCCCGCGGTGCTGCACGTCGCGGCGGTGGGAAAGCCCGACAGCTACGCGGGAGAGCTGCCAATCGCCTACGTGCAGCGCATCAACGGTTCAAGCGCGAGCGCGGAGGAAATTCTCAAGTTCGCCGAAGCGCACATCCCCGAGCGGCCGGCCGTGCCCAAGGAGATTCACTTCATCGACAGCATGCCGGTCACTGATATCGGCAAGCCCGACAAAGTCGGCTTGCGCTTCGATGCGGCAAGGCGGCATTACACCCAGGTGTTGACCGAGGCGCTCGGCGGCGAAGCGAGCCTCGATGTCGACGTGGGGCACGATGCCACCCACGGCACGCGGGTGACAATTAGCGTCACGGGTGAAAAGGCCGGCACGCGCCCGGCCATCGAGAAGCGCATTGCCCAAGTGATGAAGGCCTACAGCCACCACTACGTCGTTGCGTGAATCCATGACGCGCGACGGCGCCGTTCGTGCCTTTATCAGCGCTCAAGCCGCGAATTTCCTTCCCCAGAATAACTCGATGCCTTTCCATTCGAGGTTCTGCGGCTGTTCGAGCAGGCCGTCAAAAGCGGCATGCAGTTCCTCGGGGCTGTAGTAAGCGGACTCCCGCGGAGGCAGCGGGCGGAAGTGGCTGATCTTGTCGATCCAGTACTGCAGGTGCAGGTCTGCTTCAACGCGCGGAAAGAACGGCGTGCCGAACATCGCGAGTTCCGCGAGCACCAGCCTGCGCCCCGGCTTCATCGCACGCAATAATTCCCTGCCGGTTTCGCGCCAGTCGTCGCAGTGCTGGACAGACTGCATCGCGACGATGCAGTCGAAGTAGGCGTCAGGCACCTTTTCGGTGTAGTCCCAATGCCAGGTGCCGATCTTGCCGCTTTTGCCTTTGACGATGTCCGCGGTGGTCTGCCGCCCTTTCTCGATGATTTCGACGCATTGAACTTCGCCGCTGCCGCCGACGATGTTGCGCAGGTCCACGTCCCAGCCGCAGGGTTCAATCGATTCCCCGATGATCAGCACCTTGTCGCCGCGCTTGAGTTCCGTGAGGCTGTAGATGATGCTCAGCATCGGCGCTGCCAGTTCGCGCCAGCAGTAGGGCAGTCCACCCAGCCGGATCACCTGAGCCCAGCGGGCCTGCTCCTTGGGATCCTCGATGGTCGGGCCCAGCGCCTTGGTGTCCCAGGGCTGAATGTATCCCCACGGACCACGCTTCCACTTACTGGTGTCGTTCCTGTCAGCCACTGCTGCCTCCTTCGTTCGGCGTGAATCCGCGCGCCCCGCGAAGTTCACGCCCGGTTTTTCTTTCAGGCAGCGCTGACGGCACTTCTGGCCTGCGCGGCAGTGGCGATGGGACGGCCCAATGCATGGCACAGGTTTGCCATGCGCTCGACCAGGTAGGCATTGCTGCTGGCAAGATTCTTCTGATCGAAATCCATGACCGAGTCCTCGAACCCCACTCGAACGTGCCCGCCCATTTCGATCGCCAGGGCGCGCAAGCCCAGGCCGTAGCGCCCGCCCCGAGCCACCCACCACTGCGAGCGCTCGGGCAGCGCATCGGCAAGTTCCATGAGTTTCGCCGCGCCCTGCCTGGTCGATTCCGGATCGCGCAGAATCAGCCCGAAACAGGCGGGGCGGTCGATGGCGCCTTCCTCGATCAGCCGCAGCGCGCCTTTCAGCATACGCTCGTTGTACACCGACAGTTCCGGCCGCACGCGATGCTCGCGGACCTTCAATGCCATCTGGCGAATGCCCTCGTGCGCGGCCGCGTCGTCCTTGAGAAAATCATCCAGGGGCAGCGACACCATTTCCGGGTTCAGATCGACCGGTTCGATCGCTTCCTCCACCGTAAAGCCCAAGGTTCCCAGGGAAATCTGCAGCACGATATCGGAATGCTCGCGTACGCGGTCGGCAATCTCCCGATAGACCTCGATGGACTGCGTCGGCTGTCCGTCCTCCCGGCGCGCATGCAGGTGGGCGATCGAAGCGCCGGCCTTCGCGCAGCGGATGACCTCCTCGGCGATTTCCTTCGGCGAGATGGGCGTTGCGGGATTGTCTTTTTTCAGCGCGCGCGCGCCGTTGGGCGCGACCATGATCATCACCGTTGCTGGCGTGGTCATGATTTCCTGGCCGGGACGAAACTCACCGGCACCGCGCCGCTGGAGTCGGATAGCGCGACAGGCTCAACGGCGGCTTGCTCGGGATGGTCCTTGAGCCAGGCGGCCAGTGCGCCATTCATTCCGCCGTTGACGACGATATCCCTGAGGATGGGAGACATCGAGGGCAGGCGCGTGCTGGTTCCCCGCGTCAGATTCCTTGCTTCGCCCGTCGCAAAATCGACTTCGATCTCGTCTCCGTTCTGCAGAAAGTCCGCGCCGGGATTGCAGCCGGTCAGCAGCGGCAGCCCCACTGATACGGCGCGGCGCATCGCCTTGTAAGGCATCGATTGGCAAATCACCCCGAGGTTCAGGGCGGCCATGGCGATGAAGCCCTGCACATGCGGTTTGCCGCAGGCGAAATCCTGTCCGCCAATGACGAAATCGCCGGGCTTCACCTTGCCGGGAAAGTCCGGATCGGTGCTTTTGAACAGATGCGGAATCAGCTTCTTCGGATCGGTTACGCGCTCGATCGCGAACTTGAACGGCATGATTCCTTCATCCAGGGAAAACCGATCGCCGAATACGTGGCAGTAACCGCGTTTCTTGAGGGATTTCTCCATGGGGATTCCGGCTAAGGGCTCATGAACTTGCGCGGATCGGCCATGCAACCCGCAACGGCGGACGCCGCCACCGTGAGCGGGCTGCCCAGGTAGCACTGCCCATCGACGGAACCGAAGCGGCCCGAGTGATTGGTTGCCGCCGTCGAAATCGACACTTCACCCGGCCCCAGGGGGGCAATGATGCCGCCGGCGCAGGGGCCGCAACCGGGTGGCAGCACCATCGCCCCGGCTTCGACAAACATCTGCGTGATGCCGTCATCCGCCAGTCGCCGCGCCACCTCATTGGTACCCGGGCCGATGAACATGCGCACCCCATCGGCAATACGGCGGTTCTTGACGAAGCGCGCGGCGTCGGCGAAATCTTCATACATACCCGAGCCGCATGCGCCGATGAAGGCGTGGTCGATGTGTCGTCCCTCCACGCTGGCAAGGTCCGCGGCGAGATCCGGTCCTCCGGGCAGCGCCACCTGCGGCACCATCGTGGAAAGATCGACGACAATGTTGCCGGCACTCGGTGCACCCAGGTCGCTGATGAAATCGGGGGCTCCGCTGCTGTCGATTCCCGGCGGCGGCGACCCAAACAGAACGTTGGCAACGCCGATCTCGGTGAGCGAGTTGCACAACGCAACCCGCGACGCAAGGCTAAAGGCCTCCAGACCCGAGCCGCAAAATTCGATGATGCGGTTGTCGTGGCTCACGTTCCAGCGGCCATTGGCAAATCCGCCGCAAAGCAGGAAGCCGACATCCCTGGGATGTGCGCCGGAGGGCAGGGCGCCGGTCAGCTCGACACGCACGGTTTCCGGGACCTGGGTCCAGAGGCTGCCGGTGGCCAGCACCGAGCTGACTTCGGCGCCGACGCCGATCGCCAATGCGCCAATCGCGCCGAAATTGGAGCAATGCATGTCGTAGGCAAACAGGAACATGCCCGGACGCACCAGACCGGCTTCCATCGGGAAGATATGGCCGTGCCCGCCGCGGCCGACATCGAACAGGCGGCCGATTTCCCAGGCTTTGGCGATCTTGCGGATATTGCGGCCGCGCTCCACCGCGCGCTGCGTTGTGTAAGCCACTTCATGGTCGGTGACGAACACCACGCGCTTGGGATCGCGCACGCGAGCGTAGCCCAGTGCCGCCAGCTCGCCATGCACGGTCTCGACATAACCGTCATGGATGATCACAAGTTCAGGCTTGGGATAGACCACTTCACCGATCTCAACCCGGTCACGCCCGCAGGCACGAGCAAGAAACTTCTGCACTGCCGTCATCGGCATATTTTCGTGGCTTGCTTCAGTACCAGGCATCAGCGGTCCTCCACGCCGGTTGCGGCCGCGGCTTCCTCTGCCTTGCGCCGCGATTCCTCGAATACCCGCAGACCGTACATGGCGATGGCACGCGCATGCTCGTTGTGCAGCACGATCGCCGCCTGGGAAGCATCGGCGTTGCGGCTGCGAATGGCGGCAAGCAGCGAAAAAAACTCGCTGATACTTTCCGCCGGCCGCCCGGGGAACCTCAGCGATGAAGACCACAGGAAACTCAGCCGCACGTTGACCTGGCGGAAATAGGCGGCCAGCATGGAATTATTCGCCCCGGCGGAGAATGTCTCCCAGAGTACGGCCTTTGAAGACTTGATCACGCTGACGTCCTGCGATTTGAGTGCCATGTCGAAGTCGCGAATGGCTTCTTCGAGATGCTCTATCTGTTC
>Ga0155956_1045_pt2 | contig 29603 bp, 30 predicted proteins | sample RifCSPlowO2_02_FD_107610 | JGI IMG/M metagenome (GOLD analysis project Ga0155956, IMG submission 107610) | Betaproteobacteria bacterium RIFCSPLOWO2_02_FULL_62_17 | reverse complement strand
AAACCGATCACGCTGATCGAGTCCGGCGTGATCCTGGTCTACCTGGCGAAAAAAACCGGCAACGGCATGTACCCGAGCGATCCCGGCGAGCAACTGGAGGTGGACCAGTGGTCGCTGCACGGCCAGGCGACCTTCGGTCCGGGCGTCACGCCGATCGGTCACCTGGAACACCGCGTCCCGGGCGACAACGCCGGCGCCAAGGCGTTCTTTCGCGGCCGTGCCGAACGGCTCTACGAGACCTTGAACCTGCGTCTGGAGGGCCGCTCGTGTATTGCATTGGATCGCTACACGGTCGCCGACGTGGCCCATTTCACCTGGGTCAACCGTCACACCGATCAGAAAATTGATCTCGACCGCTACCCCAACGTCAAACGCTGGTACGAAACCATCCGCGCGCGGCCCGCAGTGCAGCGCGGCGTTGCGCTGGTCGCTGCATAATTGTCAAATGACTTTGCCCTGCCGCGCGGCGGCGCTCTCGCCGGCGATCAATCCGAGAATAAATCCTTTCGAGAGTCCGCCGACGTAGCCGGCGCGCGGACCTCCTTCCAGGCCCGCCACCGGCGTGCCGGAAACGTACAGCCCTCCCAGCGGCGCGCCGTCCGGCCGCAGTGCCTGGGCATGCGCGTCGATCACCACGCCGCCCATGGTGCCGGTGATGCCGGCGCATAGCGGCACGGCGTGCAACGGCCCGTTACCGAGCGGCAGCGGTTTGAACTTGGTGGTGGTGCGCGCGGGTTTAAGCTGTTCGAGGTGATTGTGCGTGACGGCTTCGTTGTACTCGTGCAAGGTCGCGACAAGCGCCGCGGCAGGCAGGCCGGTTTTCGCCGCGAGTGCTTCAGGATTCTGCGCGCTGTGCATCCAGCCGCCGCCGGAAATGAGGTAAGGATTGACCGCAACCGGGCCTTTTCTGCCGGGTTCGCCGTTCCACATCGCTTCGTCGTAGACGACCCACGCCGACATCGGATCGTCGAGCGCCGCCAGCGCATTGCTCATGCACACGCCGCCCAAACCTTCGTCGGTGAAGCGCTTGCCGTCGGGGCCGACCAGCAGACTGACCGTTGCGATGGCATCGAAATGCGGATAGGGCCAGAGCTTTGCGTTCGTCATGGCTTCGATGTGGTGAAGATGGCCGTAGAAAGCGCCGTAGCCTCCGGTCGCGGCGCCGGCCGCCTCGGCCATGCGGATGCTGTCGCCGCGGCCATTTTTCGCCGCCCGCACCAGCAGCCGTTCCGGCCGCTTGCTGATGTGACGCGCGACCATGTCGGCATTGGCGGCAAAGCCGCCGTCTGCGAGCACCACCGCGCGTGCATCGAAGCGTATCGCCTTGCCATCCTGCGTGGCATTGACCCCGACGCAGTTCCCCTCCTGCATCAGCAGCGACTCCGCGCAGGTGCCGCGCAGCAACTGGCCGCCGCGTTTCAGCAGGTTTGCCGCAAGCAGCCGCAGCGTCACGTCGCCGCCGCGGCCTTCCCAGTCCAGGCCTTCGACGAAGCGGCGCGGCGGCGCGAGCACGATGCTGCGGTCTTCGCCGCGATCGAGCTCGACCATGCGGGCGCCTTCGGCGCGCAGCCACGCGATCGCACGTGCGGCGTTGGCGGCGAGCGCCTTTGCCAGCTCCGGGCGCGCCGTGCCGCCGGAGCCCTTCATGATCAGGTTCTCGAGTTCTTCCGGGTTGCCGCGCGCGTAATGCCCCATCACGTTGCACACGCCCGAGGTGTAGCGCGAATTGCAGTGATAGCGGTCGGCGGATTCCTTCTCCAGCACCGCGACCTTGAGCCCGAGCTGGGCGGCGCGGCACGCGGCCGTCAGTCCCGCGAATCCGCCGCCGACGGCGATGAGATCGAATTGCATCGGATCACTCCTTCAATCGAAGTTAAGGCTCAATGCAGCCGCGCGCTTGCAGCATTCTAACCAGACCTCCATCCACAGGTTGGGCGCAACCAGGAACAGCCATGAAGCGGCGCAGGCGCTCTCTTTATGTCGCTTGACCTAGATCAAAACGGGAGCGGCGGGCGCGCGTAATTTTGAGCAAAGCAAAGCAAAGCTGAAGGAGTGTGGAGCATGGAACACCAGCATTACCTGACGATCGAACAGCGCGATGCCTTGGAGAAACTGATCCGCTCGCGAATCCGCACCGGGGCACGACTCGAATCGGCGCTGGAGCGCCTGCATATGCCGGACTACGGCGTGTGCATCGAATGCAGCCGGGACATAGAGTTTGTCCGCCTCGAAGCCGACCCCTTGGCCATGCACTGCCGGACCTGCTCGCGCTTGCCCGTGTCCGCTGAGGCGTAGTTTCGCGCGTTTATCCGCGACGCGAGAACCGGCCGCAGGGTCAGGCGTTCTGGACGGCTGCTTGAAACGTCCGCAGAGGCTGAATTTCGCAATCACAATGCGGACATCGTCCGGGCGCGCCCTCAAAAAAAAACACGAGTGGACGCGGCCCCTCGTGTTGTTCTCTTCAGGAAACCCTAGAGCCTGTAGTACTCCAGGTAAGCGACCACCCCTGACATGTGGAACGCTCTTTCCATGCCTTCATCGGCAAATTTGGCGGCTCCATCGTATTGCGAGTCGGTCCGCGCCTGCCGCCTGTCAGGCCCACGGGGCCTGAACGATACGGCATCAATACCCCCTCCGGCGTCGCCGGTCGTGTGGAGGGAAAGCGGTCTTGCAATGACATCCATGATCTCCTCCTTCGAATATTGAGTTGAAAACCCGAAACAACGCTCAGGATTTAACTTGTAGACCTTCTATCCGCTTCCGATTTGATAAATATCAAATCCGATTCACACGGTTTGGTATAGGAAACCTGCGCTGCTCGATGCGAATTCTATTTACCCGCGGTGTTTCAAAGTCATGCAGGAGAAACTCAAACTGTTTCTGAAGATATGTGAAAAATTAATCAGATGCGCCCAGGCGCGCGACGACCGGCGAGCCTTCCATTTCCGCTTGCCTTCGTTTCCGCCGCGAACAGTCAGCCAGGGTGCAGCGCTTCAGTCCGCTTTGATTTTTGAGGCGGCGACCACGCGGATCCAGCGCGCAATGTCATCCTCGAGCAGGCGGGTGAAGCGCTCGGGCGTGCCGCCGCCCGGTACCATGCCCAGCTTTGCGAGCGCCTCGCGGATCTCAGGCATGCGCAAAAGCGCATTGAGTTCGGCGTTCCATTTGGCAATGATTGGCGGCGGCGTGCCCGCCGGTGCAAACGCGCCGTACCAGGTGTCGACGTCGATCGCGGGCATGCCCAGTTCCCGCATCGTCGGCACATCCGGAAACGCCGGAGCCCGCTGCGCGCTCATCATCGCGACCATCTTGATGCTGCCGGCTTGCACGTAGGGCGCGGCGGTCTGCAGCGGGATGACCATCGCCTGCACCGTGCCCGCTACCAGATCGGTGAGTGCGCCCGCCGAGGACTTATAAGGTACGTGGACAATGTCCAGCTTCGCCTCAAGCTTCAGCAGTTCCATCGCTAGGTGCTGCGGCGTGCCATTGCCAGGCGAGGCGTAATTCAGCTTGCCCGGCTGGTGGCGCACCAGCGTGAGAAATTCGGCGAGCGAATTGGCCGGCACCTTGTTGGCGATGGCCACCGACACCACGTTGGTCCCGAGCAACACGATGCGCTCGAAGCTCTTGATCGGGTCGTAGGGCAGTTTGCGCGCCAGCGCGACATTGGTGGTGAATGAGGTCGCGCTGAAGCCCATGGTATAGCCGTTGGGCGACGCATTCGCGATCAGCTCATGGCCCGGGACGGCGCTCGCGCCCGGGCGGTTTTCGACCACCACGGGAACCTGCCAGCGCTCGGCGAGCCTGGGCCCCAGCAGACGGGCCAGGTTGTCGGCACCGCTTGGGCCGGCTGGATAAGGAACGATGATGCGGATAGGGCGGCTCGGGTAGGCATCCTGCGCAGCAAGCGGCGGGCATAGGAGCAGCAATGCCATTGACAGGCAGCGCAGGATTACGCTGCCGGCGCGCATGCGCAGGGACATGTCAAGACGGTGCAATATCAGGTCCATGTGGATATATCCTTGAAAGGGGTTGCGCCGCGCCGCGCCTGCGGCTGGTTTGACGATATGGCCGTGCTTTTTTGACCATTCTCTGGCATCCGCGACCATTGTATGGGCGAAGCAAAAGCTCAGCCTCCTGCATTGTGAGTTTCGTGATTTGGCCAAGGGCTGGCGCGCCGTTGCGTGCCTTGCTGTTCGACAAAATGCATAAGTTGATAAAAATCGTCAGGTACTTTATACTTGAATCCTTTACTCGGGTATTCAAGGGGGAATCATGAGATTAACGACCAAAGGACGGTTTGCGGTTACGGCCATGCTCGACCTTGCCATGCAAGGAGGCGCTCGCCCGGTAACGCTGGCGGCAATCAGCCAACGGCAGAGCATCTCGCTTTCCTATCTCGAGCAGTTGTTCGGCAAGCTGCGCCGCCACCTGCTGGTCGATTCAGTTAGGGGGCCCGGCGGGGGATACACCATTGCCCGCGAACTCGGGGCGATCTCGGTGGCGGACATTATTTCCGCAGTGGACGAGGCTGTCGATGCGACCCAGTGCGGCGGCAAGGAAAACTGCCACGACGAGCACAAGTGCATCACGCACGATCTGTGGGCCCACCTCAACCAGCACATCTTCGACTACCTCGGTGCGGTGACGCTCAAGCAACTGGTTGAGGACCAGCAAGTCAGGCTGAGCGGCGTGCTGCCGGTTTCCGCGCAGTTGTCCGATATGCGCGAGGCAATGTCTCTGCGACAGCGCACCGCAGTGGCGCCCTGACTGGTGGAAAAGCCATGAGCAGCATACTGCAGAATCTCGTCAACCAACCCTACCAGCATGGTTTTATCACGGAAATCGAGTCCGATGTCGCGCCGGCCGGGCTCAGCGAAGACACGATCCGGCTGATTTCGCGCAAGAAGAACGAACCCGAATGGCTGCTTGAATTCAGGCTCAAGGCGTATCGGCAATGGCTCACCATGGAAGAGCCCGGCTGGCCGAACGTGAAATATCCGAAAATCAATTTCCAGGCAATCAGCTATTACTCGGCGCCCAAGCCGAAGAACAAGCTGGCCAGCATGGACGAAGTTGACCCCGAGTTGCTCCGCACGTTCGAGAAGCTCGGCGTGCCGATGAACGAACGCGCGAAACTCGCCGGTGTCGCGGTCGACGTGATTTTCGACAGCGTGTCGGTGGCCACCACCTACAAGGCGAAGCTTGCGCAGGTCGGTATCATTTTCTGCTCGATCTCCGAGGCGGTGCGCGAGCACCCCGAGCTGGTACGCCAGTATCTGGGCAGCGTGGTGCCGGTGGGCGACAATTTTTACGCGGCGCTCAATTCGGCGGTATTCACCGACGGCTCGTTCTGCTTCATTCCCAAGGGCGTCAAGTGCCCGATGGACCTGTCCACCTATTTCCGCATCAACACCGAGAATTCCGGCCAGTTCGAGCGCACGCTGATCGTAGCCGAGGAGGGCGCGTCGGTGTCGTATCTCGAAGGCTGCACCGCGCCCAAGTTCGACACCAACCAGCTGCATGCCGCGGTGGTCGAGCTGATCGCGCTGGACAACGCCGACATCAAGTACTCGACGGTGCAGAACTGGTACGCGGGCGATGAAAACGGCCTGGGCGGCATCTACAATTTTGTCACCAAGCGCGGGCTGTGCAAGGGCGTCAATTCGCGCATTTCGTGGACCCAGGTCGAAACCGGCTCGGCGATCACCTGGAAATACCCCAGTTGCGTGCTGCGCGGCGATAACTCGGTAGGCGAATTCTATTCGGTGGCGCTCACCAACCATCACCAGCAAGCCGACACCGGCACCAAGATGGTCCATATCGGCCGGAACACGCGCAGCACCATCGTCAGCAAGGGCATCTCGGCCGGACACTCCAGCAACAGCTACCGTGGTCTGGTAAGGATGACACCGGCCGCCGCCGGCGCGCGCAATTACTCGCGCTGCGATTCGATGCTGATCGGCGACCAATGCAGCGCGAATACCTTTCCGTATATTCAGGCGAGCAATCCCGCCGCAATGGTCGAGCACGAAGCATCGACCTCCAAGATCGGCGAGGACCAGCTGTTCTATTTCGCGCAGCGCGGCATCGGAGCGGAAGAAGCGGTGTCGATGATCATCAACGGTTTCTGCAAAGATGTGTTTCAGCAACTGCCTATGGAGTTTGCGGTCGAGGCGACCAAGCTCCTCGGCCTCAAGCTCGAAGGAAGTGTCGGATGATTTACCAGGACAGCAGGACCCTGCTGGCGGTGCGCGACCTGCGCGCAACCGTCAATGGCACGGAAATCCTCAAAGGCATTGATCTCAGCGTCAGAAGCGGCGAAGTGCACGCGATCATGGGGCCGAATGGTTCGGGCAAGAGCACCTTTGCCAAGGTGCTTGCCGGCCATCCGGCCTATGCGGTTTCAGGCGGCGAGGTCAGCTTCGACGGCGGCAACCTGTTCGAGCTCGAACCCGAAACCCGCTCGCGTCGCGGCATGTTCCTCGGTTTCCAGTACCCGATCGAAATACCCGGCGTGGCCAACAGTCAGTTCCTGCGGCTGGCATACAACACGCTTCAGGCGGAGCGCGGCAAGGAGGAACTCGATCCGCTTGAGTTCGACGATTTCGTGCGTGAGAAAATGAAACTGCTGGAGATGAATCCGGATTTCCTCGACCGCAGCGTCAACGAGGGCTTCTCGGGCGGCGAGAAAAAGCGCAACGAGATTCTGCAGATGGCGCTGCTCGAGCCGAAACTCGCGATCCTCGACGAGACCGATTCCGGCCTGGACATCGATGCACTCAGGATTGTCGCAAACGGGGTCAATCACCTAGCCACGCGGGACAACGCGATCATCCTGGTCACCCATTACCAGCGCCTGCTCAACTACATCAAGCCCGATTTTGTGCACGTGATGGATGCGGGCCGCATTGTGAAGACCGGCGGCAGTGAACTGGCGCTTGAACTGGAAGCGCGCGGCTACGACTGGGTCAGCGCCGAGTTCATCGCTTCGGGCACCCCAAAAGCCGAGGTGGGCGCGTGACCGGGACCGAAGCCGGCAGCTATCTCGACAGCCTGATACGGGTCCAGGCGCAGCCGCCGGCCGCTCATTCGTCGCCGGCGTGGCTGAAGCAACTGCGCGCCCGCGCGCTCGAGCGCGTCGGCGCCCTGACGGTGCCGACCACGCGCGATGAGGACTGGCGCTTCACGGACCTGTCGCCGCTCACCAGGCTGTCGTGGCATCCGGTGCAAGGCGCGCCGCAGCTTGCGAGCGCGGATCTCGAGCGACTGTCGCTGCCCGAGGCGGCGGCCCGGCTGGTATTCGTGGACGGGCGCTACGCCGCGCAGCATTCATTCAATCATTCCGGACTGACAGTGGCGAATCTCCCGGCGGGCATGGCCGAACATGGCGCGAGCGTCGAGGCGCACCTCGGACGGCATGCGCGGTTCGAGCAGGACGCTTTCACGGCGGTCAATACGGCGTTTCTGCACGACGGCGCGTTGATCGTCGTAGCGCGCGACGCGGTGCTGGAAGCGCCGGTGCAGGTCCTGTGCATTTCAACGCAAAAAGAGACTGCCAGTTACCCGCGCTGCCTGGTGATCGCCCAGCCCGGGAGCCGGTTGACAATTATCGAGGAATTCGCCGCGTTGCACCAGGGCGCCTGTTTCACCAATGCGGTGACCGAAATGGCGCTGGCGGACAACGCGCGTGTCAATCACGTGCGGGTGCAGCGCGACAGCGAGGCGGCGTTCCACATAGGCAACTGCGCGGTGTCGCTCGCTCATGCGAGCCGCTACCACGCAGTGGGCATTGCGTTCGGCGCGCGCCTGTCGCGCTACAATCTGAACGTGCTGCTGGCCGAAGAAGGCGCCGAGTGCGCGATCGACGGTCTTGCGCTCATCGGCGGCAGGCAGTTGGCGGACAGCCACACGCTCATCGATCACGCCAAGCCGCATGGCCTCAGCCGCCAGCTGCACAAGTGCATTGTCGACGGCAGCGCGCATTCGGTGTTCAACGGGAAAATCATGGTGCGCCCAGGGGCGCAGCGCACCGACTCATCGCAATCGAGCCGCAACCTGCTGTTGAGCGGCAAGGCGCGTGTCGACACCAAGCCGCAGCTTGAGATCTTTGCCGACGACGTGAAATGCGCGCATGGCGCGACCGTCGGACAGCTCGATGCCGAGGAAGTGTTCTATCTGAGGAGCCGCGGCCTGTCGGATGCCGCCGCGCGCATGCTGCTGACGTACGCGTTCGGCGCCGAAGTCATCGGCCGCATTGGCGTTGCTTCGCTCAGGAGACGGCTGGAGCGGGCGGTGCAGGCGCAAACCAGCCGCGCAGCATGAGCGCCGTCCGGACCGATGTTAAGGCGCCGGCGTTCGACGTCGAACGCATCCGTGGCGATTTTCCTATTCTGAAACTCGAAATTGGCGGCAAGCCGCTGGTCTATCTGGACAACGCGGCCTCCAGCCAGATGCCGCAACCGGTGATCGATCGCCTGGTGCGCTACCAGACCACGCAGCACGCGAACATTCACCGTGCCGTGCACACCCTGTCCGAGGTGGCGACCGCGGAGTACGAGGAAGCGCGTCGCAAACTCGCGCGCTTCATCAACGCGCGTGAAGAGCGCGAGGTGATCTTCACCAGCGGCACCACCGACTCGATCAATTTGGTGATGCATGGATTCGGCCGCAAGTTCATCGGCGCCGGTGACGAAATCATCCTGAGCACGCTCGAGCACCATTCGAACATCGTTCCCTGGCAAATGCTGGCCGAGGAGAAAGGCGCAAAGATCCGCGTGGCGCCGATCGACGATGCCGGCGAACTGCAGAGCGGCGAATACGAAGCGCTTTTCAACCCGCGCACAAAATTTGTCGCGGTGACGCATGTCTCCAACGCGCTGGGCACCATCACCCCGGTCAGGCAGATGATCGCGCATGCGCGCGCGCGCGGCGTGCCGGTGATGGTCGACGGCGCGCAGGCCGCGCCGCACCTCACGGTCGACGTACAGGACCTGGACTGCGATTTCTACGCGTTTTCAGGACACAAACTGTGCGGTCCGACCGGCATCGGCATTCTCTACGGCAAGGCCGCGACCCTCGAGCGCATGCAGCCGTTCAAGGGCGGCGGCGACATGATCCTTTCGGTCACGTTCGAGAAGACCACCTACAACACCATTCCGCACAAGTTCGAGGCCGGCACGCCGCCGATCGCGGCCGCGATCGGCCTGGGCGCCGCGGTCGATTACCTGTCGGCAATCGGCATGGACGCGATTGCCGCGCACGAGCGCCATCTGCTTGAATACGCCACCGCCGCGTTCAGCCGCATGGCCGGCGTGCGCATCGTCGGTACGGCCGCAAACAAGGCTGCGGTGCTGTCGTTCGTGGTCGCCGGGGTACACCCGCACGATGTCGGCACGCTGCTCAACCAGTACGGCGTGGCGGTGCGCACCGGCCACCATTGCGCGCAGCCGGTCATGCAGCGCTTCGGACTGCCGGCAACTTCAAGGGCCTCGTTCGCGTTCTACAACACCATCGCCGAGATTGACGCCCTGGTCGATGGGATCCGCAATGTTCAGAAGATACTTGCGTGAAAGACAGCGCATGAAAGTCAGCACCAATGGCCGACCCTAAAGCCCTGTATCAGGAGGTCATTCTCGACCATAACCGCAAGCCGCGCAATTTCGGTAGGCTGGAGCAGCCGAGCCACGAGGCGCAGGGCCACAACCCTTTGTGCGGCGATCATTTGAGCCTGGCGTTGAACCTGGAAAATGAAAGCATCGCCGCCATCGCGTTCAAGGGCGAGTCCTGCGCCATCTGCAAAGCGTCGGCGTCGATGATGACGGTAGCCGTCAAAGGCAAGTCCCGGAAGGAAGCCGAACAGTTGATCGAGGAATTTCGCGGCATGGCGACCGGCGAGCTCGATTGCGGCAAGGTGCCGCATCATCTGGGCCGCCTCTTGGTATTTTCTGGCGTGCGAGACCTGCCGACGCGCGTCAAATGCGCAATTTTGCCGTGGCATACGCTGCACGCGGCACTGCATTCAGTCGCGAGCACCTCGACCGAATCCGGCGACGATCCGATGCACGCGCCGATCGGAAACGCCTGAGCGAGCGCACCCATGCCCAAAATAGACGAAATCGAAGACACGCCGAATCCAAACGCGAAGAAATTCATCCTCAAGGAGCCGCTGACCTGGGGCATCACGCGTTCGTTCGATAATTCGGGCGAGGCGCAAAGCGACCCGCTGGCTGCGGCCTTGTTCGAAATCGAGTATGTGACCAACGTGTTCTACGTCGACCACTGGATCACGGTCACGCAGGACGGGCGTGCCGAATGGCCTGAGCTGCTGCGCGCGCTCGCCGTGCCGATCCGCGCCGCGCCGGCCGCCGACGCGCAATCCGCTCAACTTACCTCTGCCGCAGCCAGCAGCGCGCTCGCGGACTTGAGTCCCGAAGATCAGCAACGCCTCGAACTGATCAGCGATTTGCTCGACCGGGAGATTCGACCCTACCTGCAGGGCGACGGCGGCGATCTTCACGTGCTTGGACTGGAGAGTGACCGGCTGACCGTGCATTACCAGGGTGCCTGCGGCAGTTGCCCGAGTTCGCTGTCCGGGACCTTGGTCGCCATCGAGAACCTGGTGCACTCTATTGAGCCCGATATTCAGGTAATCGCCGTCTGAGGTCGTCAGAACACTCCGCGCGCTGGCGCAGATGAAGGCGTCTTGCCTATTTTACCTGCGCGCCGGAACGATACCATGCGCCTAGCAAGCTTCGTTCTTCAAGGGTAATGCCGGTAAGATTGCCGGGCGGCATGGCTGATGCCACCACCGCTTGCTGGTGAATCGCCGCAGCCTGCATCCGTATCCTGTCCGGTGAATCCAGCATTACGCCTTTGGGAGGCTGGGAAATGCCTTGAAACACCGGCGTTTCCGCGTGACAGGCAATGCAACGGCGCTCCAGAACTGCGCGCACTTCGCTGAATTCCGGCGGTTTCACCGCGTCATTGTTTGGCGCCGGCGCCAACGCCCAGGCAGCGGCAACGAGAATAAGCACGCCAAGCACCAGCGGCCAGGCGGGCGGGCGGCCCCTGTGGCGCAGCACGAACCAGACGCGGATCAGCGCGCCGGCGAGCGAGAGCGCCACCAGCACCAGCCAGTTCCAGCTCGAGCCGAACGTCATCGCATAGTGGCCGGAGAGCATCGTGAACAGCGCCGGCAGGGTGAAATAGGTGTTGTGCACGCTGCGCTGCTTGCCGGCAATACCGTACTTGGCATCCGGCTCCTGGCTACGCTCCTTGGCGCGCACCAGTTCGGCCTGCCCGGGCATGATGATCATGGCGACATTGGCCACCATGATGGTGCCAAGCATCGCCCCAAAATGCAGGAACGCTCCGCGCCCGCTGAAGATCTGGCACATCCCCCAGGCAGCGGCGGTAAGCAGCACGAACATCAGCGCAGCGAGCGCCTTGTCGTTTTTCCCAAGTGGTGACCGGCACAACAGGTCATAGACGATCCAGCCACCGGCGAGCCAGGCAAGGCCACTGATGACAGCCTGGGTCCGCGTGAGCGGCATCACCGCCGGGTCGATCAGATAGAGGTCTGCCTGCACGTAGAACACCAGCACCAGTAGAAGGAACCCGGTGATGAAGGTCCAGTAAGCCTCCCACTTGAACCAGTGCAGCTTCGGCGGCAGGGTCGGTGGCGCGATTCGGTACTTTTGCGCGTGATAGAAACCACCGCCGTGAACCGCCCAGAGTTCGCCGCTGACACCCTCATCGCGGTCCTGCTGGCGTGCGACTCCCTCAAGGTGGTTGTCCAGCCAGATGAAGTAGAACGAGGCGCCAATCCAGGCGATGCCGACAATGGAGTGCGCCCAGCGCAGCAGCAGGTTTACCCAGTCAAGCCAATAGGAGGCCACGCTCAACTACCGCGGTAGGTGGAATAGCTCCACGGCGAGCACAGCAACGGCACGTGGTAATGCGCGGCGGGATCGGCAATGCCGATGCGCAGGGGCACCACGTCAAGGAATGGCGGCGCGCCCAGAGGAACGCCCTGCGCGCGAAAATACTCCGCGACGTGAAACTCGAGTTGATAAATCCCCGCAAGCAACGCCGTACCCTCCAGCAGGGGCGCATCGGTACGGCCCAGCGCGTTGGTGACAAATTCACCCATGCCATGCCATTTTCCACCCTCCCATGCCAGCAGCGCGACGCGCATTCCTGCCGCGGGGAGGCCGCGCGCGGTATCGAGAACATGCGTGCTCAATCTGCCCATTACACTGTACCCAGCATTTTTTGCAGCCGCCCGAGCGTAATCCCGCCGATCTGGGAAAGCGCGTGCTCGATCTCGGTTGCGCGATCGTTGCCCAGCCTGCGTTGCATCTCGTTGGTTACACTTTCCCTTGTCGCGTGCAAGAGCAGTGCCACGATACAGGGAAACCCGAATTTTTCACGATATTGCCGATTCAGTTCCTGGATGCGCAGAAACTCCGCTCGACTCAGCGCAGTGAATCCCAGGCGCCCCTGCTCCCCGGAAGAGTCCATAGTCAAACCACCTTCCGACGCTTCCCGGCCGGCAAGTTCCGGATGCGCCCGGATGAGCGCCAGTTTTTCCGCCGCGGGTGCCGCGTACACGGCTGCCATCATAGCATCGTGCAACGCTGCCAGATCCGCGAACGGTCGTTTTTCCCAGGCGCGCGCTGCAACCCAGGGAGAATGTTCGAACACCGCGCCCAGCTGCGCGATGAACTCAGTTTGATCGGCGGCGTTCAACGTAGATAACTGCATGGCTGTGATATGGTAACTGAGAAATAAATATCACCTGCCCAAATGCCAGTCCTTGCCATCAATGCCCGTCGCGTCATGGAACGTTGCGATGCGCTGGCGCGCCACTCCGAAGATCCCGGCAAGCTCACGCGGGTATTCCTGTCCGCCCAGCACCGCGCTTGTGCACAGGCCGTCATCGGCTGGATGCATGACGCGGGCATGCAGGCGCGCATGGATGCCATCGGCAATGTCCTTGGGCGCTACGAAGGAACACAAAGCGGATTGCCGAGCCTGTTGCTGGGTTCGCACTTGGATACCGTGCGCGACGCGGGCCGCTACGACGGCATGCTGGGCGTGATCACCGCGATCGAATGTGTTCAGGCTTGCAGCGATGCCGGGAAACGATTTCCTTTCGCCATCGAAATCGCCGGTTTCGGCGACGAGGAAGGCGCGCGCTTTGGCAGCACGCTGCTGGGCAGCCGCGCTCTGGCAGGAAGCTTCGATCCTGCTGCGCTCACTGCCCGCGACCGCGAAGGCACAACACTTGCACAGGCGCTGCGCGATTTCGGCCTTGATCCTGGCAAGATCGGTGACGCTGCAAGAAAGAAGGCAGAACTGCTCGCCTACGTGGAACTGCACATCGAACAGGGGCCGGTACTGGAATCGCTGGGCCTGCCGGTGGGTGTGGTCACCGCCATCAACGGTTTTTCACGGCTGCGTGCCGCCCTGGCTGGCAGCGCCGGCCATGCGGGCACCGTTCCCATGGCCTTGCGCCGCGATGCCCTCGCCGCCGCAGCCGAATGCGTGCTGGCCGTGGAGCGCATTGCCAACGCCACGCCGGATCTGGTTGCCACGGTGGGACGCATCGACGCTCTGCCGGGCGCGATCAACGTGATTCCAGGCGATGTCAGCTTCACTCTGGACATTCGTGCGCCGGACAATGCGGTGCGAAATAACGCGGTGCGCGACATCTCTGCGGACATCCATGGCATCGCTTCGCGGCGCAAGCTCGCCGCCAGCATCGAAACACTGCAGCAGCAGAATGCCGCCGCCTGCGCCGGCTGGCTGGTAGCCCAGTTCGAGCAGGCGATCCGCGCCGAAGGACATCGCTTGCACCGCCTGCCTTCGGGCGCGGGGCATGACGGCATGGCCATGCAGGCCATAGCCGATATCGCGATGCTGTTTGTGCGTTGCAAGGAAGGCATCAGCCACCATCCTGCCGAGTCGATCACAGAGGCGGATGCCGGCGCCGCCGCGCAAGTACTGGCACGCTTCATTGAAAATTTCGGAGTCCCCAACCCATGACACCGGCTTCCGGCAAATTCCGCAGCAGGATAAAGACTTTCCTCAGGCGCAATCGCGGCCTGCAGACCCAGTTTCTTGCGGAACTGGTGAAAACCCCTTCGGACAATCCCCCAGGCGATTGCCGGCAGCACGGCATGCGCGCGCGCCGGTTGTTGCAGGCGCTGGATTTCAAAGTACGCGCGCATCCGGTGCCCGCAGAAACAGTGCGTGCCGCCGGCATGCAAAGCGCCGTAAACCTCGTGGTCCGCGAGAATTTCGGGCCGCTTCGCGGCGGACCGGTCATCGCGCTCAATGCACACGGCGACGTCGTGCCGCCTGGACTGGGATGGTCAGTGGACCCTTACGGCGCGCGCATACGCAAGGGCTACATGCTCGGCCGCGGCGTAGCAGTGTCCAAATCCGATTTCGCCACATACGCATTCGCCCTGCTCGCGCTCAAGGCCGCGGCGGCCGCCCAGCGGCACGAACTTCGCGGCAGTGTGGAACTGCATTTCACCTATGACGAAGAGGCCGGCGGGGAAATCGGTCCGAAGCGGCTGCTCGATGAAGGCATCAGCCGCCCCGATTTTGTCATTTGCGCGGGCTTTACCCATGGCATCACCATCGCGCACAACGGTTGCCTGCACCTGGAAGTCGAAGTCATCGGCAAATCCGGACACGCCGCACGGCCCGCGACCGGCATCGATGCCCTGGAAGCCGGCAACGGCATCATGACCGGGCTGTACGCGCTGCGCAAAACCTGGCGGCGCCGCCGCTCGGCCACCCGAGGCATCGACAGCCCCACGCTGGTGATTGGCCTGGTCTCCGGCGGCATCAACACCAACGTCGTGCCGGACAATGTGAAGTTCCGCATCGACCGGCGCATCATCCCCGAGGAAAATCCGCAGGCGGCCGAGCGCGACCTGATTGCTCAGATCCGCCGCCTGGCGGCACATTGGCCGGGGGTGCGTGTAACAAGCCGGCGTGTGCTGCTTGCGCGGCCCTTCACCCCGGTGCGCGGCCAGGAAAAGCTGGTCGCCGTCCTGCGGCGCAACGGCAACGAGGTGCTGGGCGAACGGCTGCAAACACATGGCGTGCCGCTTTATAGCGACGCGCGGCACTACAGCGCAGCGGGGATACCCACGGTTCTCTACGGCGCCGGACCACGGACACTGGAGCAAGCCAACGGCCATCGCGCCGATGAAAAACTGAAACTCGCAGACCTGTACGCGGCCACCGAAGTCGTGGCACTGAGCCTGGCCGATCTGCTGGGAGGGCAAGCGTGAACGAAAACTATCCGCGCGACCTGATCGGCTACGGCGCGAATCCGCCAAAAGCAAAATGGCCGCACAACGCCCGCATCGCCGTACAGTTCGTCCTCAACTACGAGGAAGGCGGAGAGAACTCGATCCTGCACGGCGATGCGGCAAGCGAATCCTTTCTCTCCGAAATGATCGGCACGCCGGCGCTCGAAGGCGTGCGTCACATGGCGATGGAATCGCTCTACGAATACGGCTCGCGAGTGGGCGTATGGCGGGTACTGGACCTGTTTGGCCGCTTTGATCTGCCACTCACCGTTTTCGGCGTGACCATGGCGATGGAGCGCAACCCGCTAGCGGTGGAAGCTTTCGTGAAGGCAGGCCATGAAATCGCCAGCCACGGCTGGCGCTGGATCAATTACCAATACGTGCCCATGAACGTGGAACGCGAACACATGCAGCGTGCCATCGACATCCACAAACGCCTGACCGGCCATCGTCCGCTGGGCTGGTACACCGGACGCACCAGCCCCAATACCCGCAAGCTGGTGATCGAAGACGGCGGCTTCGTCTACGACGCCGACGATTACAACGACGATCTGCCCTGGTACGACACGCGTTACGGCACGCCGCAACTGGTGGTGCCCTACACCCTGGATGCGAACGACATGCGCTTTGCTGCGGCGCAGGGCTTTAACGCCGGCGACCAGTTCTACAACTACCTGAAGGATTCCTTCGATGTGCTCTATGCCGAGGGGCGGCGCACGCCGCGCATGCTCTCGGTCGGACTGCACTGCCGCCTCATCGGGCGTCCCGGGCGGCTTGCCTCGCTGGAGCGCTTCCTGAAGTACATCACCGGAAAACCCGGCGTTTGGGTTACGCGCCGCATCGACATCGCACGCCATTGGCACAAGGTCCACCCTGCGCCAAAGAAAAAACAGCCTACTGATGCACCTCGAGGGAAGGGTGATCCGGGAGGCGGGCGCTGACGCGCTTGCCGTTTCGCACGACGATGCGATCGGATTGGCGGCGGCAAAGCAAAGTGCCAATGTCGTTGCAGGAGAAAATAAGCAAATCGGCGCGCGATCCTGCCGTGATGGTGCTCTCTGCATCCAGCCCCATGATCGCAGCCGGAGTACTCGTTACCGCGCGTGGCCAGTCACCGAACGGTCGATCTAGATGGGCGATCTTTACGCCGGCGGCAAACACTTCCAGCAAATCGTGGTCGCCATAGGCGTGAAATGCATCGCGAACGTTGTCGCTGGCCAATGCCACGTCGATCCCGCGCGATCGCAGTTCATGCAGCAAAGTGACGCCGCGCCATCTGGGCGTGCGTGGCGCCATGCCATCCAGGAACAACCGATCCTGCAGGTACAGATTGCACAACGGAAGGCTCACAATCGCCAAGCCAAGATCGGCCACGGCATTCATGGTCGCCGCCGCTCTTTGCTCGGGCTGGAGCGCCAGGCTGCAACAGTGACCGCACAAGACTTTCCCGGCGAAGCGGCCGCGGCGCAGTGCCTGGCAGATTTGCTCGAGCGCGGTCGAGGTCGGATCGCCGTTTTCGTCGGCGTGAAAATCGAGGTTCAACCCGCGCTGGGCAGCCAGACGGACGACGCGGTCGAGCAACACGTCGAGATCGGGTGTCACATACGTTACCGCACCCAACACGCCGCCGTGCTCGGCAACAAGGTCTGCGAGGTAGCGCGCGGCGTCCGCGTCCCGAAAATATTCAATCGACACCAGGCAGGCGGCCTGCAAATCTATGCGCCCCGCCCATTCCCGCCGCAGGTCGCCGAACAGAGGCCAGCTTATCCCGGCTTGATCGCCCACCGAGTCAAGATGAGTGCGGATAGCCCGGGTTCCATGTGCGTAGCTTGTGGCCAGGCCAAATTCTATTCGACTTCGCAGGTCTGCCAGCGTCCAATGGGCCGCGCGATCGCGCGCAATGGCTTTGACCGCACCCAGAAAGGTACCGTCGGGATTCGGCGCCCGCTGCCAAGTGTGGCCCTTGTCAAGATGAGTGTGAACATCGACGAAACACGGCCATACCTGGCAGCCCTGAAGTTCGATGACCGGAAAGGTCGCGGACGATTGGCCGGCTGGCGCCAATCCAGCAATGCGGCCCTCGATGATGTCGATGTCCACGCGCGTGCTCTCCGAGCCGCTGGCGAGATCCGACGGCAACAACGCGCTGGGTACCTGGGCGCCGGACAGGCGGTACCGGTCAGTATCGAGGAGATTCAGGTTTTCAAGCATATCGAGGGTAGATTAGCGCCGTTGCCAGCCCGACTCGCTTCGAGTGCGAGGAGTGGCGCTACTTCCATCGGTGCGGTGATGATCGAGGAAATCACCAAGGCTTCGCATCATCGTACAATCCGCCATTATCTTAGCGTCTCGATGGTACCAAATTTCATATTTTCTTGAGAACTGACTTAGCGTACGATTACGACCTCTTTTAGAGGACGACATGCCTGCTCGTGCCCGCATGACTGCCAGCCGCTTGGTAAGTGACAGTGGAACCTGACACCTCGGTCAAATTCGGTATTTACGTCAATAATCGTGCCGCCGTGTTCATGGGAGAAGCGTTCTCCATGAACCAGCTGCTTGAGAACGCGGTAGCCGCCGAGAAGGCCGGTTTTGATTTCGTCTCGGTCGGCGACAGCATTCTGGCCAAACCCAGGTATACGCCAATCCCGACACTCGCTGCCATCGCTGCCCGAACCACTCGTATCAAGCTTGCAACGGGTATCCTTCAGCCCCACATGCGCCACCCGGTGCTGCTTGCGCAGGACTGGGCCACGCTGGATGTGATCTCAGGAGGCCGCACCGAATTCGTCGTTGGCCTGGGAACCGGAGACCCCGAGATGGTCGCGCGCGAGTACCAGTTGATCGGCATTCAGAAGACTCGGCGCGGTGTCGCCTTCGACGAGTCGATCCGCCTCATCAAACGCCTGTGGACAGAGGACCATGTGACATTCACGGGCGAGATCTTCGCCTGCGATGATGTCACAATCGGTTTTCGCACCAGCGTGCAACCACACCCACCCTTTGTCGTGGCCTGTGGGGGTTACGTGCCAAGACAGGCTGGCTATGGTCCCAATGACTTTTACTCTGTGGCGACAGCCGGGAAATTCGTGGGGCCATGGGATCGTGTTGCCCGGCTTGGCGAAGGGTGGATCACCGGGATAATCACGCCTGCCGAATACCGGGAGACGCTCGATATCATCAAGACGATTGCGCGAGAGCGCTACCAACGGACTCTCGATGAGCATTTTATTCGACGCATCAACCTTTTCCTGTGTGTCGGTCCCGATGATGCCGGCGCGCGACTTGAGGGTCAGCGAATGATGGAGGCTTACCACCAGCGTCCATTCGACCAGGACACCCTCGACCGATGGCTGCTCGCCGGCTCGGCGCAGACTTGCGCCGACCGCCTGCTCGATTACGTGGCGGCAGGCGCGAACTCTTTTCAGGTGGTACTGGCCTCATACAATCAACGAGCGCAGATCGAAGCGCTTGCGGAACAGGTGATTCCGCTGGTGCGCGCGGGGTAATTTAAGTGGTCGAGACCTACGATGTCATTGTTGCAGGCTCCGGCTGCGCAGGCGCCATGGCGGCGATAGCCGCGGCCGATGCAGGGGCCAGTGTCCTACTGGTGGAAAAGTCACCGCATATCGGCGGCACCACGATGCTCTCAAGCGGGTTTGCCCGTGTTGCCTCCGACGCCACCGGGGCCGCCGAGTACCTCGATCGCACCTCGGCCGGGCGGATCAGCCGGCCGTTGTCCGAAGCGCTGGCTCAAGGAATGACCGAGGTTCCGGGGGTTCTGCGCGACCTGGCTTTGCGCGCGCAGGCGCAGGTGAGCGTTCGGTTTGGTGCTGAACAGGCTTCCAACGAAACCGAAGACCTGTACGACTGGCCCGGTCGCGAAAGTCTGGGTTGGGCCGGAATCGAGGGTGTTGCCGGATTTGATCGCTATCCATGGGTTCACGGCGGATCCAAGGGGCAGTTGCTCATGCGGGTGCTGCAACTCAATATCGAGCAGCGTCCCATCGACGTTTGGCTCGGCGCGCCCGCTCGCCGTTTGGTGTGTCGTCAATCGTTTGACGGGACCAAGGAGGTCACGGGCCTGATCGTCGAGCGCGATGGTCGCGAAATCGCCATCGAAGCACGCGGCGGGGTGATTTTAGCCACAGGCGGCTTCGAATTCAATCGCCAGATGCTTCTCGACTATATGGAAATTCCGGTGCTGCTGCCGATGGGTCATGCGGGCAACAACGGCGACGGTATTGCCATGGCCATGGAGGCCGGCGCTGCGCTTTGGCACATGTGGCACATTCATGGCTCCTACGGTTTCAAGCTGCCAAACCTGCCGGTTGCGGTACGCAACCCGCTCGGCGGGGCGCGCAATCCCGCGCGTCCGCTCGCCTGGGTACTGGTGGATCAGCGTGGACAACGCTTTACCAACGAACTCCCGAGGGCGCCGCAGGACACGCTTTCAAGGCCTCTCAGCCAGCTCAATGAAGAGAATGGGCACCACGAGCGTATTCCGGCGTGGATGATCTTCGACGACAACGCGCGCAAGCGAGGCCCGATTGGACGGCCCGTGGCAGCGCAACCGGAACACGTCTACGAATGGTCCAAGGATAATTCGAAGGAGGTATCCAAAGGCTGGATAAGACAAGCGCCAACCCTTGAGGCGCTGGCGGCCGCTATCAAGGTGCCGGTCGAAAATTTTGTTCGTACCATCGGCGCCTGGAATAATGCGGTGGCTGCCGGGTCCGATCCCTTGTTTGCAAGACCGCCAGCCAGCATGGTTTCGATAGACACCCCGCCATTCCATGCCATCGAAGTCTGGCCGGTGGTGAGCAATACGCAGGGCGGGCCGGTCCATGACGAGCACCAGCAGGTGCTCGACGTACGTGGAAGACTGATACCGGGACTTTTCGCGGTTGGGGAACTTGGCTCGTTCTTCGGCCACATCTACCTGCTGGGCGGCAATATTTCCGAGGGCATTGTTGGCGGCCGCATCGCGGCGCGCCGCGCCGCCAAGCGAGCCCAAAGAAGCACGCACGCCGAGACAAGACCGTGAGCGAAATCAGCGCCAAGCCCGAATTTGAGCAGGAAGCAGCCACGCCAAAAGCAGAAGGGGCGGGGGACTCCTGGCGTCAAATGGCTGGACCGATCGCGCTGCGCGCCTTGTCAGTGGTGATCCTGCTGCTGCTATGGGAAGCCGTTTCGCGCGTGGTTTCGGCCGACATCGTGCCCTCGCTTTGGCGGGTGGTAACCGTATTCGTCGCCTCGCTCGATGACGGCTACGTCTGGTCCGACATGGCGATCACGGCAGGCCGCGTGGTCGTGGCATTCGCGCTTTCGATGAGCATCGCACTCACCATAGGCATGGCGCTCGGCACCGTGGGCTGGTTCGGCAGGATGTTCGACTTCTGGGTCACGATCGCCGCCGCGGTACCTTCGATCCTCTACATCGTCGTGGCTTATCTGTGGATGGGCTTGAACGACGTTGCCGCGATTGCCGCCTCCGCATTGGTAGTGGCTCCCTCGGCAACATTCAACGTGATTCAGGGTGTCAAAGCGATCGATCCCGGACTGTCCGAAATGGCGCGAGCCTTTCGCGTGCCGAATCGCGCCATCCTCTTGCGCGTCCTGCTGCCGCAAACGCTCCCCTATCTTTTCGCCGCCGCGCGCACCGGTCTTGCATTGACCTGGAAGATCGTCATCTTTGTCGAACTCATGGGGCGCTCATCGGGAGTCGGCTATCGAATTCAGTATTTCTACAGTCTGTTCAACATGGAGCGGGTTCTTGCCTCCGCCCTTCCGTTCATGCTGGTCATGCTGTTGATCGAGCTGGTTGTGATCCGGCGGCTCGAGGTGTTTCTGTTTCGCTGGCGCCGCGAGGAGGCGCGATGAGCACGGCGGGGGTGGATTCTCGGCCGGCCATCACTTTCCGTGACATCAAAAAGGTGTTCGCGTCGGCGACCGGCTCGGTGACAGCCCTTGAGAATGTAAGCGTCGACATCGCGCACAAGCAGTTTACGGCACTGGTCGGGCCGAGCGGCTGCGGCAAGTCGACACTGCTGCATATCGCCGCTGGACTCGATACCCAGTATGGCGGCTCGTTCATGTCCAACGAACTTGATCTGGCGCATCGACTGGGCTGCGTATTTCAGGCTCCCCGCCTTCTTCCCTGGCTGAGCGCAGCGCAAAACGTGGAGTTCGTGCTGAAGGAGCGGGGAATACCCGGCGAAAAGAGAAGCGTCGAGGTTCGCCGTTTTCTCGAGTTGGTGGGACTGCAGGGCTTCGAGGATTGCTTTCCAAGCCAGCTCTCCGGCGGCATGCAACAACGCGTGTCCCTTGCCAGGGCCTTGGCCATCGATCCGGCGGTCCTGCTGATGGATGAACCCTTCAGCGCGCTCGACGAACTGACCGCGCGCCGGCTGCGCATCGAACTCCTGCGGCTGCACGCAGCCCAGCCACACACCGTGTTATTCGTCACCCACAACGTCACCGAGGCGGCCTACCTGGCCGATCGGGTCATAATCATGAGTGCGCGACCGGGCCGGATTGTCGCCGAGATCGCCGTCGATATTCCTTACCCGCGGGAATATGAGAGCGTCGAGGTCGCGGCGGTCGCCCGCAAGATCATTGATCATCTCAAGTTGTAGACTGTAGCTGTATGACGCAAAGATGCCTTTTCGCCGACAACCGAGTCACGATGTCTTACGCGCTTGTTAAAGAAAAAGGGATAATCCTGACAAGCTTTTAAACACTTTATTGAAAATTGGAGTGTGACCATGATCCGTTCAATCAATAGAATGTTCCTCCGGCTCTCCTTTTCCGCGCTCACCATGGGCGTGCTTGTCTGGACGGGTGTGCCAGCCACGATCGCAGCCGAGCCTGCCGCCGCCAAGCCATCCGGACCGGCGGCCGTTCTGCGCTGGGCGACCATCGAGAATGCCAGCCAGTCCTATTTCCCGGTTCTGATAAGGGACCGCGGCATAGGCGCCAAATACGGCCTAGACGTCCGGATATTGCCGATCAGTCAGACACAGGCACAGTGGACCACCATGCGCTCGGGGGACGCCGATATATCGAGCGGCAGCGTGCTCGACTTGCTTCGCCAGCGAAACGGCGGCCTGCCGGTAAGAGCGGTTTCCGCCTTCCTGCTCTACGGCAACCAGCTCGTGACCCTGGCCGACAAGCCCTACACGAAACTCACCGACCTCAAAGGTCTGAAAATCGGCACGCCCAGCGCGACCCTGCTCGACTGGATGATCCTGCGCGCGGCGGGCAAAAAGGCCGAGGGATTCGACGTGGAGAGGGACGGCGTGGTGCAGAACGCCGCGCCAGGTCTGCTCAACGGCGCGCTGAACAAGGGCGATATCGCGGCGACGCTCCAGTTTTCCGATTTTACGCTTGGCCCCTTGACCTCCGGCAAGTACAAATCGATCACCACCGTCCCGAAAATCATGGCCGCTGCCGGGTTCGATCCGGAATCGTTTTACCTGACCTTCAACTTGACGGAGGCGTGGGCCAAGAAGAATCCGGCACTGGTGCCGAATGTCGTGGCGGCGATCGAGGAAGCCCGGCAGCTTATGCTTACCGATGACTCGGTATGGCCGGGGCTGGCTAAACGGGGAGGCATAACGGATCCCGCCATGCTCAAGCACTACATTGCGATGCTGCATGGCTCGCTGAGGGCAACTTTGGCAGAATCGAAGCTTGCGCCGACGCAGGCCATGATCACGGCGATCATCGAGACAGTCGGGCAGACGTCGGTCGGAATTACGTCCGTGGATCGCAATGCGTTCGACTTCAAGAGCTACGAAGCCGGAAGGGCGATGAAACGATAAGACAAAGGGAGAACGACAATGGAGATTGGTGGTCGCGAGCCACTGGCGCTCGACCTCATCCAAAGGCTCGGCCAGGCGGCGGTCGTGCGCGAGACCAAGGCCATTCGCCGTTTTCTGCGGGACAACTCGTGGCTCTCGCCGATTCTGAGCGAGCATTTCGGCCAACGCGGCGGCGGTGAGGGTGCCCCGGTCATTGATGCCGACATGGTGGTTGCTCCGGAGAATCTCGATGAACTGCGCGACATCATCGCGCTCGCCGTGCGACATGATTCGCCGATCGTGGTGAGAGGAGGCGGCACCACCAACTTCGGACAATCGATTCCGCTCGAGGGCGGCGTCATCATCGACGCCCGCAAATTGAACCGGGTGATCGAAGTCACCGACACCGCGATTACGGCCGAGGCCGGGGCGTTCCAGGGTGACGTCGACGCTGTCGCGCGGGAACGATCGCGCGAGTTGAAGGTGCTGGTAACGACCTACGCCACCGCCACGGTGGCAGGCTGGGTCGCAGGCGGCCACGTCGGCCTCGGGGGCACGACCTATGGAACCATCTGGGATGACAATGTATCCGGCGTGAAGCTGTTGACCGCAGAGGACCCACCGCGGGAGATAACTTTGCGCGGGAAAGAGGTGTCCCTGGTCCTGCGGACTTCCGGCACGACCGGCGTCATCACCGAAGTCACATTTCCCCTGGTTCCCGCGCGTCGCTGGCTGGAAGCCATCGTGGCGTTTGACAGTTTCGGCGAGGCCTGCAAGTACATCGATAAGCTCTCTGAAAGGAGCGAGATAGTGGTGCGTGCGGCCGCCGCCCAGGAAGCGCCATTGCCCACGGCCTTCTCGCCGATCGCGAGCCTATACACTGCGAACCAGGCGGTGGTCGTATTGATCGTCGACGCCGCCCACGGTGACACCTGTCAAGACCTGGCCTCGACGCTTGGTGGAAGCTTTCACAAATGGCAAATCACCGGCGAAGATAATCGCATTCCAATGGCCTATTTGTCCTATGGCCACCGTATGCTTTGGGTGAAAAAAATCGCTCCGAACGCGGGCTTCCTGAACTGTTATCTCGCCCCGGATCGCTACGTGGAACAGTTCGCGGCGCTCAAAAGCGAATTCGGAGACGGCGTGCTTTTCGAACACAAACTCATCAACTCACCCTGGCTACGGCAGCTTCGAGGACTGCCGGAAGACGCCATAGTGCCCGCGCCGCTCCTGACCGTGATGGAGGGGGACCGCGCGCACGTGGAAGCGCTCATGAAGTTCTGCGACACGATTGGCGTGGGCTATCAGAATCCGCACACCTTTTCGATCGCCGAGAGCGGCATGTTCCCTGATTTCCAGCCAATTGTAGACTTTGCGCACCGGGTAGACCCCAAGGGACTCCTCAATCCCGGCAAACTGCACGGTACTTTTTTTGCCTCAGCTGCTGGAGGAAAGAAACAATGATAGGCGCACTGGATCACGTCGCACTCGGGGTACGCGACCTCGAAGAACGAATCGCATTTCTGACCGGCTCGCTCGGCATGACCGTCAAGCGGCGGGGAACCCATTTCAAGTCCGGCCGCCCGATTGCGCTGTTGGCCGACGCGAATGGTTTCAAACTTGAATTGATCGAGGCCGACGTCGACGAACCGACCTTCATGCACCTCGCCTGCCGTGTTGAAGATGTTACTGCGGAATATGAGCAGTTGCTCAAGGATGGCTGCGAGACGATCCGTGGTCCGCACGAGCTCAAGGCTTCGCGTTCCGAGACTGCGCTGGTCCAGGATCGCACCAAGCTTCAGGTTCAAATCGTGAAGTACCAGCCCGATAGCCCTGACCTCTAGGCGGTAGTGATCTCCAAGGCGACGCTTGCGGACGTTCTGAAGCGAAACATATTTTCAATGAAGAGGCGCTGATCAATGCAAGCAGGGATGCGTTACCCACGTCCCTGATCGCCGCGTTGCGCCGCCATGCCCAGGAGCCGTGCGGAATTGCCTCCGGCTACCGCGGCCAGTTCCGCGCCTGCAATGCCGCAGTGCTTCACGAATCCGACCGGATCGGTTTCGCCCACCGGGTAATCGCTGCCCAGTATCAGCCGGTCGATACCGACGCGCTCGACCAGGGTCTTCAGTACCAGCGGATCGTAGACGCAGGTGTCGTAATGGAAGGAGCGCAGAAAATCGCTGGGCTTCTTTCCGTCGGTGTTCTTCACGGTGTCGGGACGGTTGCCGTGGTTGCGGTCGAGGCGCCCCATGTAATGCGGGAAATAGCCGCCGCCGTGCGCCATGATGATCTTGACGCCCGGATATCGCGTCATCACGCCCTCGTAAATGAGCGAGGCCATGCACTTGGTTTCCTCGATCGACTGTCCGGCCGAGTTCCACAAGGCATAGCTCTGGAACCAGGGATCGCGAATGCCCTCGGGGTGGATCCACACCGTGATGTCATTGGCCTGCACCGCGTCCCAGAAAGGGCGAAACAGCGGCGCACCCATGTAATGGCCCTGGTAGTTCGAGGAAATATTGGCCACCTTGAATTTCAGATCGCGCACGCAGCGCTCGAACTCACCCATGGAGAGTTTCATGTCCTGCAGCGGCAGGACGAAGCTGCCGATGAAACGCCCTGGATGCTGCACCACCCATTCCGCGGTGCGGTCGTTGCAGCGGCGGCATAATTCCAAGTCCGTCTGCGGATCCGCCCAGCTGGTCCCCTGGATCACGGTACTGGCGGTGATGACGTTCATGTCGATGCCGCGCGCGTCCATGTCGGCGATCTGCACCGCCGGGCTGAACATCTTGCCTATCAGGCCTTCATGGCCGCGGCGGCGCATGCTGCCCTCGCCGGCGCCGAATCCCGAAGTCACCGTCTTGCCGGAAGACGCCTTGAAAACTTCTTCATCGAGCATGTGCACATGAAAGTCGATGACCAGCGGAACTTCCTTGGCAGTCATTTGACGGGACTCCTTTGCTTTGGCCGGGCGCTGCGTATCGCGGCCGATGTGGGTGATGCGTCTATTTCGCTTCCTGGAATTCCCAGGTATGGCCTTCCGGGTCCTTGACGAACAGCTGGTCGCTGTTGATGATCCCCGCGAGCGTCTGGTATTCCACGCCCAACTGCCGCATGCGCGCGCGAAAGTCATCCAGGCTCCGGACCATCCAGGCAGTGTGACGGCCGGTCGGCGACATGCGCGCATCGGAACCGGGTATGTAGTCCTTGTCGGTGACGATCAAGTGGAACTGAACGGTATTGTCCTCGTCGCCCAGCCAGGCTCCCGGCCCGGGCAACTTTGGCCTGGGAAGCAGCTTCAGTCCGAGCACCTCGGTATAGAACTTGACTGCGGCATCGAGATTGCGCACCGGTATCCCCTCGTGAACTACGCCGAGATAGCGCAGCGGGGGAAGTGCCTGCTCTGCGTTTGACGTTTCGGACATAGGGACCTCTTCGCGTTAATCCGTTGATGACTGGCCGCGATCATTATCGGCGATCCGGCGCGGGCATGCCATGATCCGGGCCGGAGTTGAAATCTTTCGGCTAAACTCCGCCGGGGACCAAGCAAGGAGAAGAAAGTATGGCTGTGCCACATCGCGTCGACGTTCATCACCATCCCTCGCCACCCAGCTATCTGCAGGCACGCACCGACAACCGCCACGCGGCGGCGCAGATGGGCTGGTCCGCGGCCAATTCCATCGAGGACATGGATCGCGGCGGTGTCGCAGTGTCGATGCTGTCATTGCCGCACTCACGGCACATCTTTCCCGGCTCGGTCGCCGAGGGGCGGCGCCAGGTGCGGGAGTGGAACGATTTCATGGCGGGCCTCGCGCGCGATTATCCCGGTCGCTTCGGTGTTTTCGCGAGCCTGCCGATTCTCGATATCGAAGGCTGCCTGCGCGAAATCGACTATGCGATGGATTCTTTCAAGGCCGATGGCTTCACGCTGATGACCAACATCGGCGACAAATGGCTAGGCGACCCGCATTACGCTCCGGTGTTCGAGGAGCTGAATCGCCGCAAAGCGGTGGTCTATACGCATCCGGTGGCGCCTGACTGTTGCAGGAGTATCGATCCGGGACTCAATGATTCGGTCATCGAATATGCCACTGACACCACCCGTGCGATCGCGCGCATGCTGTTCAGCGGTTCGGCTGCGCGCTACCCGGATATCCGGATTATCTGGTCGCACGGCGGCGGCACCATGCCCTACATCGTCGAGCGCTTCGTCCGCGCGCATCTTTTCAGCCGGAACGACCTCAAGGCAATGGTGCCCGAAGGCATCATTCCGGCATTGAACAAGTTCTACTACGACACCGCGCAGGCCTCGCATATTTACGCCATGTCGGCGCTCACCAAGCTGGTCAGCGTATCGCAGCTGATGTTCGGGACCGATTTTCCGTATCGAACCGCCGCCGAGCATGTCCAGGGCCTGGCGGGCTGCGGCTTTTCCGCAAACGATCTGCATGCCATCGACTGCGGCAATGCGCATCGCCTCATGCCGCAACTTGCAACGCAAAAATAGGAGCCGAAAACATGAATTCACCCGCATATCTGCTTGCCGGGTTTATCGCCTGCCTGACGGCGGGCGTGCCACAGGCCCAGGCGCAGTCATTTCCCGCCAGGTCGGTGCGCATTGTCATTGGCGTAGTGCCGGGCGGCGTTATCGATACTCTGGCGCGCGGCGTGACAGCCGAACTGTCGAAGAACTGGAACCAGTCGGTGGTGGTGGAGAACCGTGTCGGCGCCGGTGACATCATCGCCGGGGATGCGGTTGCCAAATCCGCACCTGATGGCCATACGCTGCTCCTGACCAGCAGCGCGACTTTCCTCGTCAACCAGTTCATGCGCAGCAAGCTTCCCTACGATCCGGTGAAGGATCTCGTTCCAGTCGTTGCTTTGACGCGCACCAGCGACGTTTTGCTGGCAACCCCGAAATTGGGTGTGTCCAGCGTCAAGGAACTGGTTGCCCTGGCGAAATCCAAACCCGGGGCGCTGAATTACGGCAGTTTCGGCATCGGCAGCGCGGCGCACCTGGACGCGGTCGCGTTCGCTTCGGTTGCCGGCATACGGATAACCCACATTCCGTACAAAGGCGGGGCCGCCGTGATCGCGGCGCTCTTGGGAGGAGAAATCGATTTCTCGTTCAGCGGCCTGACACCTTCGTTGGGCCCGGTGAAGCAGGGCTTGCTCAAGGCGCTTGCGTTTGGCGCGGCGCAGCGCTCGCCGGCATTGCCGCAGGCGTCCACGTTCCAGGAGGCGGGCTATAACATCGAGACCGGCAGTTGGTTCGGCGTGTTCGGCCCGGCTGCCACGCCGCGGGCAATCGTCGAGAAGATTTCAGCGGATACCAGCCGCGTTCTGGCCACGCCGGCATTCCGCGACAGGTTTGTGCTTGGGGTCGGGATGGAAGAACTCAACCTGCAAGCCGGCCCGTTTGCCGAACTGCTGCGTGATTCCCGCGAGAAATTTGTCTCTCAATACGGGTCGCTCAAAATCAAGCTCGATTGAGCATTACGGCTGCCGCGTCAGGATTTTATTGACATAGGCCTGCGTCACCAGGCGTTCCACTTCGCGCAGGCTGCGCAGCGGATCGCCCTCGCGAATGCGATCGATGACAGCGGCGATATCAGCATCGTTCAGGTGCTGCAGCCGCGCCCGGTCGCGCGCCACTTCGATCTGCACATCGACCGAAGGCGGCGAGAATTCAAAACACATGAAACGGTCTATGACCGCCGCGTCGACCAGATCGATGCGGTTGGTGGTGAGCACCACCACGGTGTGCGACGTGTCCAGTTCATCGATGCCGTGAAAAAACACCGAGTTCTGGCTGAAATGCCATTCCCGGGCGCCCGCGGCGCTGCGCGCCATGAACAGGGATTCCACGTCATCGAACAACAACACGGTGCGGCGCATGGCATCGCCCGCATGACCGTGGTCATGGCCGCCGCCATGGGTATGTCCATGCGATTCTCCGTCGCGCGCATACTCGAAAAAATCGGCCAGACGTTCTTCGCTGTCGCCATAGCGGCCGCGGGCAATGTCCGAGCCGTCTATCATCACCAGAACCACTTCATTGCCGGGTTCGGCCGCGGATGCGCCGCCGCCGTCTTCGAAAACCCGGCACATCTCGTAGGCGATGCGTTTGGCCATCGAGGTTTTCCCGGTGCCGGGGCCGCCGTGAAATAGAAATCCCTTGAGGGCGCTGCGCTCGATGTGTTCGCGCCACTGATGCGCCACCAGGCGCGAGGTGTCCTGCAGGATGCGCGCATACTGCGCGCCCAGCAGTTCCGCTTCGACACGCCCGGGAAACGTGTCGGTTTTGACGAAGGGCCCAAACTGTGTCTCGAGTCTGCCGCGGTCGTAGAGGTTGACGTCGATGTTGCGCAGCATGGTTCAGGGCGCGGCAGGCGGCGCCGCTTCCAGTTGTTCGAAAACCGATCCGCGGTCGAGGCCCAGAAAATCGGCG
>Ga0155956_1212_pt5 | contig 33071 bp, 33 predicted proteins | sample RifCSPlowO2_02_FD_107610 | JGI IMG/M metagenome (GOLD analysis project Ga0155956, IMG submission 107610) | Betaproteobacteria bacterium RIFCSPLOWO2_02_FULL_62_17 | reverse complement strand
CGACGTCAGTCCGGAGAGCCGTTCGCGACCGTCGCCGATTCGCCGCGAAGAACTGGGCGAGCTGGAAAAGGCCCCGTACGACGTGCTGGCCAAGCCCCGCGATGGCGGCCCGGATCTCGCCGGCCTTCAGGGTCCGGGCGGAGTTTTCTTGCGCATGCCGGAACTGCGCAAGCACTTGGGCGCAATCAATCGGTACCTGCGCAGCGAGGCGGGCATCGATCCGCTGCTGGTCAAGATCGCGATACTCGCCACGGCGAGGCAAATGGACAGCCAGTTCGAGTGGACCATGCATGAACCGGTGGCGCGGCGCAAGGGCATCCCGCAGCGGACAATCGATCTCATCAAGCATGGCAAAGCGCTCGCGGGCATTCCCGAGCACGAAGCCGCCGTAATCGAGCTCGCCAGGGGGTCGCTCGGAGCCCACAAGGTCTGCTCGCGGACCCATGCACGGGTCCTGAAGGTTTTCGGCGAGCGCGGCCTTCTGAACATCGTCGCCCTGATCGCGAGCTACGCCACGACCGCGATCACGCTGTGCGTGTTCGACCAGCAGCTACACGACGGTCAGGCGCCGCTGCTGCCGGAAACGATAGGAGAGCCAATGCCGGGCGTGACGTATGGCGGCGCATGAATTTCTGGCCTCGGTTATGTTTCGGGCCTTGAAATTGACGCGCAATGCCAATTATGTCCAATGCCGGGCGATGGGCGGTGATCGGACCTGTGTTTACTGGGTATCAACGCGGTATTGGAGAAAACAGATGGTAAATACCGGGCAACTCCTCCGGCTATTCCAGGAATTGAACGATGATCAAGGCGGCGGCACGCGGCCAGCCGCCAATTCCGCGGCGAAATCCGCGACCCCGTCGGCGAGATCGAATCGCGGCCGATAGCCCAATTCCTTCCTTGATCGGTCGAGATCGAGCATCTGTTCATGGCGCCAGATGGGACCGATCAACGGCCTGGCAAGAATTTCGACCTTGGCCCCAGGCACCGCCTTCTGGATGGCCGCCGCGACGTCTTGCGTGCTTGCAAGAACACCCGAGCCGATGTTGTAGATAAGGTGATTCAATGGCTTTTCACAGGCGCGCACTACGCCTTGGCCCACGTCCTTCGCATAAACATAGTCGTTGACGGTCAGCACGCCCGGATCGATCCTGGCGGGATTGCCCGACAGCGCCAAGGCTATGGCCTCGTGCACGGCGCCTCCCGCGAAATCGCCGCCCAGATAATGGCCGCGTCCGTAGACTTGCGCGAGGCGAAGTATCGCGAATTCGAGTCCGTAAGACTTGGCCAGACTCTCCAGAAGCTTCTCGCAAGCGATCTTGCTGGCGATATAGGGGTTGTCGCCGGCCAGGGGAAAGTCCTCGGTCAATGGCGCTCGCGGAAGCCGGTTCCAGTCGTAGATCCCGAAGCTGCTGGTGAAAAGGAAGCGGCGGACCTTGCAAAGGCGAGCCGCTTCGACAAGCGCCAGGCAGCCATCGACATTGGCACGCACCCCCGCATAGGGGCGCGCTCGCAGGCTGCCGCCGATCTGGTAGGCGCTATGCACTATCGTATCCACGTCATGCGCTTGCAGGGTTTCGATCAGCGCGGACAATTCCTGCACGTCGGCTGTGACAACGGGAACCGATTTCGCCACGCTGTCGATGTAAGCCTGATCGGGCGCGCGGTCGTAGAGAATCGCTTCATGGCCGCGTTCCCTGAGAAGGCGGGCAACATTGCAGCCGACCAGGCCGGCGCCGGTGACGAGCACTTTCACGACAATTTCTCCAGCTATTTGGGGATAAGGCCAAGATCGCGAAGCATGGGAATCCGGTCGAAATACACCCAACGCTCCGCGAGTTTGCCCTCGATCACGCGAAATATTTCCACCCCTCGGGTCGCATACACGCGTCCGGTCGGGGGCACTCCCATCATGGGCATCTTGTGCGTGGTGGTGGAGGTGACCCTGGCCACAACCATGTCCCCTTCGGCTACCAGGTCCTCGATTTCGATTTTCAAATCGAGGTTGTCATGCAACGCCGCCGCCAGTTTCTTGACGCCATCGATGCCTTTAACCGGAAACGGCGACGCCGTGTTGTAGACGTCCTTGAAGTCAACCGCGAAAAGCTCATCGACCAACTCGAGTTTGCCTTGATTTTCCACCTCATCATAGAAGCGGCGGACCAGATTCTTGTTCTGCCCGGCCAGGTTTTGCATGGACATCGAATTTTCCTTCAGTCAGGATGGGTGCTGATGTATTTTTTGGCTTTCGCGGGATCGACCCCCGAGGCGCGAAGACTCACCCCGGCGGCTTCCTCCTGAAGGCGGTAGGTAACCACGTAGCCCGAGCCATTGCCCCAGCCCCGGTTGATCGAATGCGTGATCACCTGTTCGGCGATATTGCCCACCAGCAAGGGCACGCCCAGTTTCCGTCCAAGCTCGTTGGCGATTCCCACGTCCTTGCGCAACAACGTGAGTGTAAACACTGTCGGCTGGTACTTTCCGGAAAATACCGAAGTCGGAATATGATCGTGCATCATGACCATGCGCCCGACCAGTCCCCTGCGCACCGCTTCCCACAGCACCTTGACATCCACGCCCGCCTTCACTCCCAGGCTCAAACCTTCCGCTATCGCCTGGGAGCAGCCGGCACCTATCAGTTGATGCACGAGCTTGCAGATGCATCCGTTGCCGACCGGGCCGGCATGAATGATCTGATCGCCATAGGCCTTCAACACCGGCATGAGGCGCTCGAATACCTCGCGGTCCGCGCCTATCATGATCTCGTGCACGCCCGGCGCGGCGCCTGGTTGACCGATGCTGACCGGCGCATCCACTGCCCAGGCATCCCTTTCCCGAAAACGCGCCGCGATGCGCCGAATCAGATCAGGCCCGCCGGTGGATATATCGACATAGATGCCGCCTTTCCCGATGCCATCGAGAATTCCCCCGGAACCCAGGGCGGTCTTCTCAACCGCCTCTTGTGTCGGCAGCGCGGTGTAGACGACATCGGAGAGGCGCGCGACCGCGGCCGCGGAGTCCGCGGCGCGAGCACCGCGCTCGATAAAAGGCGCCTGGGCATCGGCGTTGATGTCGAAGACCACCATGGGAAAACCCGCCACCTGAATGCATTCGGCCACCGGGCCGCCCATTTTTCCGAGTCCAATGAATCCGACAGTGTCCAAGCTTTATTCTCCCTTGATCCTGAGGCGCCGGGTTTGTCACACTTTCAAATACGGGGGAAAAGCCGTTCCGATCAGGATGCCGGACAACCCAGACCGGTGTCGTAGAGCACCGGATCGTCCTTGCGCCGCACTTCAACCGCGATGAGTTGGGCACAGCCGGGACAACAGAATTCGCGCACCACGATCTCATCGACCAGGCCGTATTTATTCCATGGACTGAGCGATTCCATCCTGGTCAAGCGCGCGAGGGCGCCGGACTTGGGATCTTCGTTCGCGCCACAGATCGGGCGGCGGCATTGCCGGCACAGGTATTGCGCCCGGCCATTCGTCTCGACCCTGTCCAGGGCCGCGCCTATGCTCTGCGCCAGCACCGCGGAGTTGTCCTGGTTCGCGACCTCGCGCCGGGGGCGAGCAGGCGATCGCCTCCCTTCTGACAGACGCCGCTCGCGGATGGCTTTGCGCAATTGCGCGGTCCGTTCTGTGTCAATTCGAGTCGATTCGCCGCGACCGGCTCCGCAAGTCGATCCCCCGCCATCGGCTTCGCGCATCGCCACGCCATAGACGTCGCGCGCGACTTTTGCGCTCACCAATCCAGCACCGAGATCGGCCCTAACCGCCTCAGGCTCGCGCCGCAGCGGGTCGCCATAGCCGCCCCCGCCCGCGCACACGATGACGATCGCGTCCTCGGGATCGAGCAGGATGCGTTGCTTGGCCTGCATGGGTTCGATGCTCCTCGCCTGCAGCGCTTCGACGCCGACCGGTATACGGCGATCGGCGAATTGGCGCTTGTGATCCGACTCGCGCAACAGCAGCGTGACCTGGACGCTCGAAGGATAGCCGCCATAGAGGCCCTGCGCTTCCGGCTGGCTCACGCCATGCGCCAGACGCGTGAGGTCGATCGGACCTTCGTTACGATGCGCAACCATCATGCCCTCGGTGCCCACCCCGCCGCGAGTCATGCCCTGCCCGCCGGTGTCGGGCGACTGACGGCGATACACATAGAGTATCGGATACTCTTTCTCGTACACCTCGACATTGGCGATTGCCATGGCTGGCGAACCGGGCAATCCGCCGGCATCGATGCCGTCCTTCCAGGCGCGCGCACCGCTTCCGCCGGTCTCATCGAGCAGCACCGCGGTAAACGGCCTCCCACCCGCGAAGTGGCCCGCTATGGTGACACCCTGCCACGCGGGCGCCCAGTTCGCCTGAATCTCGCCCTGCAGGCAAGAGCACGCAAGCATTTTTGCGATGGTTCCGGAGGTCACATGGGAAGTGGCAAAAATGCCGGAGACGGTGGCCATGCTGACCGCCGCCGGATGGCGCGCGTTATTGATCGTCCCCTCTTCGGAAATGATATCGATCATCGGCATGATGCCGCCGGTGGTCCACGGAATGTCGTAGCACAGCATGGGCAAGACCGCCGACAGTATGCCGCTCTCCAGGCCGGTCTTGGTGCAGTTAATCGCCCCGCGCGCCTGCGCGTCGGTGCCGGTAAAATCGAAGCACAGGCGCTCCGCGCGCTTGGTCATCGCAAGGCAAATCCGATACAGGCGATTCTGATTGCCGTCGTGATCGAGAAAACCCTCCGTTTTCCAGGTTCCATCGGGCAGCGAGCGCAAGCGTCGCGCAAACGACGAGTGCGCCAGATCGAGAATGCCGCGCTGCGCCTCCATCACGGTTTCAAGGCCGTACTCGGCGATCACTTCCCCGATCCGCTGGCGAGTTCGGTTGATCGCTGCGATCCGCGCGCGCATGTTCAGGCCGTTGAGCCTCGGGGTGCGCGAATTGCGGATCAGCAGCGCCTCGATGTCGTTTCTAATCGTTCCGCGCTCCACCATCTTGACCGGCGGAATCAGCGGCGCTTCGCCGAATACGTCCGGCGTGCCCACGGTGAAACTGCCTGGATTGGGGCCGCCGACATCGACTTCGTGCATCGCGAGGCCGGTCCAGCACACCAGCGTGCCCTGGTGAAATATCGGCGCGATCATCAGGAAATCGTTCATATGCGCCGCGCCCGCCCAGGGGTCGTTGGTGACGAAGGCATCGCCCTCGGCGTAGCCGACGTTGTCCTTGAAGCTTGCGATCACGGTCTTGGCAAAGCCGTTGAGGCACAGCGAAAGGCGCGTCATGTAAATGCCGACGAACAAGCCCTCCCCCTCGGGCGTCAGCAGCGCGCTGTTGAAATCCTTGGCCTCGTACACCACCGGCGAACCCGACAGCTGCGAGGCCACGCGTCCCTGCTCGTCGTTGATCATGGCAAGGCGGTTGCGCAGCACCTCCAGCGTGATGGGATCAAGCCGCCGTGAGGTCGAAGGAATGGCTGAAATGCGCTTGCCTGCGTTCATTTTGCCACCGCTTGCAGTTCGATGACGATATTGCCGAAACCATCCACCACGCCCCCGGCAAATCCGGGCAGGAGGATGGTGTCGCCCATTCTTTCGATCACAGCCGGCCCGCCAAGCGTCATTCCCGGCGCAAGACGCTCGCCATCGTAAATGGACGCCGGCACCCTGGCGCCCAGCTCGGCAAGATAAATGTCGCGCTCGCCCTTTTTCGCCGGCGACGCATCGCGGGGCCCAATGGCCGGGGCCGCGGCGAGCCGCGGCAGCACCATGTCCGCCGACGCTTCCACCCGGCACTTGACAATCTCGATGCTCGCGGCGCCATAGCCCGAATTCTCGCCGTAGAGAGCCGCGTACTGTTTCTGAAACGCGGCAAGCAAGCGGTCCTGCGAATCCGCTTGCGCGAAGTCAGCGGTCACCGGCACGGCCAGCGCGCGCGGCTGCAAACGGTATTTCACATGCGCGAAGCGGGCGTGCCGGCGCGCATCGGGTTCGATTCCCTCGCGCTCGAACAGCTTGCCCAGATTTTGTTCGAGTTCTTGGAACATGCCGCCCAACTCGCGCCATCGCCCGGGCTCCATCGGAAACGCGGCGAGGCTGGATCGTTCCGACGCGTGCACGATTCCCCCGGTAAGCATGCCCAGCGCCGAGAATACCGTGGCAAACGAAGGCACATAAACCTTACTGACGCCCAGATCGCGCGCCAAATACGCAATGTGCAGCGCGCCGGCCCCGCCATAGGCGAACAAAACGAAATCGCGCGCGTCGCGTCCGCGATCGATGCTGGAGCGCCGGATCAGGTCGGCCATATTGGCGTTGACTATCCTGAACGCGCCCGCCGCCGCCTGCAGGCAATCCAGGCCGAGCTTCGCGCCCACGGCTTGGACCGCGCGTTCGGCGGCGGCCCGGTCCAGGCGCATTTCACCGCCGAGAAATGCCTCCGGACTGAGATAGCCAAGCACCAGATTGACATCGGTAACCGTGGGCGCGGCCCCGCCTGAGCCATAGCAGGCGGGGCCGGGTTCCGCCCCGGCGCTGTGCGGCCCGACGCGAAGCAGCTTGTTGTCGTCGCACCATACAATGCTCCCCCCGCCGGCGCCGACAGACTCCACCGCCACCTTGGGGATCAGGCAGGTGTAGCGGTCAATGACCGGCTCTTCATCAAGAATGTACTGGCCGTCTTCGATCAAGGCCACATCGAAGGTGGTGCCGCCCATGTCGGCGCAGATGATGTCGGGTTCGCCATAGACGGCGCCGAAGTAGCGCGCCCCCAGCACGCCGCTGACGGGGCCCGAATCCAGCGTCAGCAAAGGCCGCAGGCGGATTTCCTCCATTGTCGTGAGCCCGCCCATGCAATGGGCAAGCAGCAGGGGATAGCGATAACCGCCTGCGGCCAACCGGTCGCCCAGACGATCAAGGTAGCCGATCAGCCTGGGCCCGACGTAGGCATTGGCCACGGTGGTCGCGGTGCGCTCGTACTCGCCGATCAGCGGGGCGAGCACGTGCGACGCGCATACATAGACGCCGGGAAGTTCCCGCTCCACGCGTTCGCGTACGCGCCGCTCATGATCGCCGTTCTGAAACGACCAGAGAAAAGAAATCGCCACCGACTCGATGCCGTCGCGACGCAACGCCTCGACCGCGCGCGAGACATCGTCTTCATTCAATTCGACCACGACATCGCCGCGCGAATCGATGCGCTCGGATATGCCGTGCACGTCCCGCGGCGCGACGATGGGCGGATCGGCCTTGTCCAGGTGCGACTGATGATTCATTTCGCGCTCGGTGCGCCCGGCGACTTTCTGCGATGCCTTGCCGATGAAGATCGCGTCCTCGTGGCCACGCGTGGTGACAAGGGCCGTGCGCACGCCTTTCCTTTCCACAATGGCGTTGGTCGCCACGGTGCAGCCGTGGACAAAAAACCGGCAGTCTCCCAGTAGCGCAGCGGGCTCGATTCCCATGCGCCTCGCCGCCGCGGCAACCGAGTTGATCACCCCTTCATCGGGTTTGGCGCGCCGCGTTGGCGACTTCGCGATCGCGGCGATCCGACCGTCGGAATCCAGTACGACGCAATCCGTGAACGTGCCGCCGATGTCGATGCCGATGAAATAACTCATTCTATGGCGGCCGTCTCATCCGGGGCCGCGCAGGCCATTGGTCTACCCCGCCTCAGTTGATGGTAATGCCGACTGATCGCACCACCTTGCCGGTCCGATCGAGCTCGCCGTCTATCAATTTCTGAAACCCCTGGGCACTGCCGCCGGTAGGCATCAGGCCGAGTTTGCCGTAACGCTCCCGAACCTCGGGGGCCTGCAGCGCCTTGTTCAAGGCCTCGTTCAAGCGCGCCACGATCGCATCGGGAACCCCTTTGGCCGCGACGATGCCAAACCAGCTCGAGGTCTCAAAACCTTTCAGTCCCTGCTCGTCGACGGTCGGCAGGCTCGGATACTGAGACACTCTCGCAAGACTCGTCACACCCAGCGGCTTGATTCGCCCGCCCTTGACCTGACCCACCGAGGAAAAAACATTGTCGAAAAATACCGTTACATCACCCGACATCAGCGCCGGGTACGCGGGCCCGGCGCCTTTGTAGGGCACCTGGGTCATTTTGATTCCCGCCGCGTCGCTGAACATTTCGGCCGAAATATGCGACTGGGTACCGGCCCCGGAGGAGGCGTAGTTGAGCTTTCCGGGCGCCGCCTTGGCCGCATTGATTAGATCGGCGATTGAGGAACCCGGAAAGGACGAGGACACCAGCACCAGGTACGGGCTGTTCGCCAGTTCCACGATGCCGCGCAGATCCCGCTGAGGATCGTAGGGAAGATTCTTGAACAACCACTTCGAGAGCACCAGCACATTGCTGCCTACGAACAGCGTATGGCCATCAGCGGGCGCGCTCATCAAAGACTGCATGCCTGGAATCGCACCCGCGCCGGGCTTGAAATCGACGACCACCGGCTGCCCGATCACCGCCTGCAAGCCATCGGCAACCGGTCTCGCGATAACCTCCCCGGGACCTCCCGGAGGAAATGGCACTACCATGCGTATCGGTTTGCTGGGAAAACTCTGGGCATGAATGTCGAAGGCAACGATAGCTGCCAACATTGCGACGGCCATTTCAATATGGTTTCTGGCGTTTTTCATGAATGTCTCCTCTTCGTGATTCCCAAATCCGAACAATCATCGGTGCCCCTAAGGATGGGGGTCATGCTGCAACACGACGCCAGGTGAATTACCCCCGGTCGAATGCCCGTATCGTCGCCCGCGCTCTTTCATCGAGAATGACCCGGCACTCGCGCATCGCCGCGCTGGCGCCGATCACTGGACCCTAAGGCCGACTTTCTCCGCAAGCCCGCCCCAAAGTGCGACTTCCTCCGCGAGGAACTTGTTCAAAGCCGGCACGTCCAGATCCAGTTTCTGAAGAGCGAGTTTGGCGAACTGTTTTTCGATGTTCGGCAAATTGATTATCTTCCTGACTTCGCGGTTGAGGCGCTCCACGACCGGCGCCGGCATATTGGCGGGCCCGGTGAGCCAGAACCATGCGGTGCCACGGACCTGCGGGTATCCGAGTTCCGCGAAGGTCGGGACACTGGAAAAGACAGGATTGCGCGCCGGGGAAGTCACCCCCAACCCAACCGCCTTTCGCGCCTGCACGTGCGCCCCGACCGATATCGCCGGCTGCAACGCCAGCGAGACGTGATTTCCGATCAGGTCCGACATCGCCTCGGCGGCACCCTTGTAGGCCACGGGCACCAAACGGATTTTAAGCGTCTGATTGATCAGTTCCATGATCAGGTGCCCCTGCGACCCGACCCCCGGGGTGCCGCAGGTCACGTCCTTGTCGCGCGCCATTTTGATCAGCTCCGCCAGCGAATTCACGCCAAGTGACGGACTCGCCGCAAGCATGGCGCTGTCGCCGGCGATCATTGCGACGTGCGTGAAATCGCGCATCGTCTGATACTCTATGTTCTTATTGACCGCGGGTCCCACCAAGTGCGGCCCGGCGCCCCCGATCAGCAGCGTGTACCCGTCCGGCTCAGCACGCACAACGACGGCTGACCCGACCGCACCGCCACTTCCCGGCCTGTTCTCGACGATGAACTGCTCACCAAAGGCCTTCGTGAGATCCGGGATCAGCAGTCGCGCAAGCACGTCCGCCGTACCGCCGGCACCGAATCCGACGACGATCCTGACCGGCTTATTCGGCCAGTTCTGTGCCATCGCGGCGCTCGCCCACCCCAGCGACAGTGATACGAACATCGAAACAAGTAAGTTCAGATTGCGCGCGTTTCTCATGACATCCTCCTCGCACTCGGCTTTGTGGTCATTCTGCACCTTCGCTCGGAGAGCATCGCATAATTGCCTGGCGTGTTGCCCCCTCACCTATCCTTGATTTAGCTTCCCCTTTGCAATTCACTTCGCGATTTCGCGATGTGCTGCGCCGCCACTCTTGCAAATATTGCCGCCTGACTCAATCCCGCGCCGGTCATGAAGTTCATTCCGTGAAATCCGCCGACCAGTTCGCCGCAAGCATACAAGCCCTCGATTGCCTTGCCGTCGCGGTTCAAAATCTCAACCTGGGTGTTAATGCGCACGCCGGAAAAAGTAGTCGCCAGATTGGGCGCTGTCGCAAAGGCAAAATATGGCGGCGACTCCAGCGCAAACAGTTTTCCCACTTTTGCGGTCTGATATTCGCGACCCATGGGGTCGGCCTGCCCTGCGCGGCAGGCTGCGTTATAGGCATTGACGGTTTCGACCAGCGCGTCCGGTGGAATATTGGCGAGCTGCGCCAGACCCTCGAGTGAATCGCCGCGAAGCGATTTTTCCAGGGCAAGCGGATTGATGTAAATGGTCTTTTCCTCGGCAGCCCGGCGCCGAACCGAATCGTCGTAAATTCCCCAGGACATTGCCTCTGGCAGTTTGAGAGTGGCCAAGGCAATACTCTTGGCATTGATGTCCTCGCGAACATATCGGCGACCCGACTGCGTCACCAGAATTCCACCCAGATGGTACACCATGCCCACCGGGGCGTCGTGATGAAATCGCTCCAGCGCACCCTGGCGCTCTTCCCGGAATGCATAGGCATAGAAATTGGGCTTAACACTCTCCATGCTGCAAAGCTGTGCGCCCAGCGCCTCAGCCATGGCTATGCCATCGCCGTTGCTGCCCAGGCCGCCATCGATGATCCGCACCCGCTCCAGGCCCGGCGCCAGACGCGCAAGCAGCGAGGGGTTGCGGGAAAAGCCGCCGGTGGCAAGTATTACACCGCCACGCGCGCAAAGCGCCTCGTCACCAGGCCCTGATACGCTGAATCCATTGCCATCACGCGTCAGTGACTTTGCCGGCCATCGATAACGAATATCCAGTTTCAACTTCCTGGCAGCACGCAACAACATTTCCACAATTCGTTGCCCGTCACTGGCGTGACAACGCGGCACGTTCATGCCTATGCCCATTTCCACCTGCGAGAAATTGACGCCCCGCTCCTGCAGCCAATAGTAGGTATCCAGCTGATGCTCAAGAAAAAGATCGACCAGGGCGGGATCGGATTTTCCACCGCCCGTCATGGCCATGTCCCGGCGGAACGCGGTCTCGGAATCGAGGATGCGCTGCCGGCGTTGCAGGTCGGTGTCGACGAAGGCGAAATAGCCGCCGGATGCCACGGTGGAATTCAACAGCGAAGATTCCAGCTTCTCGACGACCACCACCGACAAACCCAGTTCTGCGGCTTCGACCGCGGCACACAGGCCGGCGCATCCGGCGCCAACGACCACTACATCAGCGGCCTGCGACATCAGGCGACGGCTTCCATGATGATTTCCGCCTCGCGTATGCCGATTTGCGCCGGGTTGAGCACCGGGATGCCGGCGCTCTCTCGAATGTCCTCAGTGCGAAGGTGGGTGGGAATCAGCGCCATGCCAAAAGGAATCACCACGCCCGCGCCCTTCTCCCTGCAGCGGCGGGCGATATCCACGGAGCGCCTGCGAAGCTCTTCCCCGCGCAGGTGCGCTTCGGGCAGCTGGACGTTCAGCGGTTCCATATGGGCGAGCCGGTCGCGCACACGATACTGGTCCATGACGTCGTTGGCTTCCTTCAAGAGGGAATCATTGGGCGCGATGATGCCGAAGCGTGGCGCGATCTGCAGCGCGGCGTTGAACACCGCCTGGCCAAAGCCTACCACCGGGATCTTCACGGCCCGGCGGATTTCTTCATAGCCCGGATCGTAGACACAATGGATCATGATCGCGTCAACGCCTTCGGCTTCGGCCTGTTTCGCGGCCAGAACGAAATGCGGTATGGCCTTGATGAAATCGTCCCAGGTCAGATTCTGCTTGAAGGTTTCGCCTTCGTCGGGATAGCTGAATTCCAATTGGGTATTCGGCCCGCAGAAATTGCGCAAGGTGGCGGTGCGCAATTCGACTTCCTTGTCCGGATAGACCTTGCGCGCCGAAGGAAAAATGACCCTCAATCGCATCATCTGTTACCCCCTTTGCTCCATCGTTCAGCCGAAATTGGCACCGCCGTTGACGATAATGGTCTCGCCGTGGATGTACCTGGATTCGTGCGAGATCAGAAAGCAGCCCACGTCGGCGATCTCATCCGGCGAGCCGATCCGGCCGAGCGGCACGCGGGCGGGCTGCGCCGCGCGGTGCTCGGCCGAGTAGCCGCCGATCATGGGGGTGTCGACCACCCCGGGGGCCACCGCGTTCACCCGTACGCCATAGCGCCCGAGGGCGTTGGCGAGTGAGCGCACCAAGCCGATGATCGCCGCCTTTGAGGCGACGTAGGCTGCGCCGCCGCTTCCAGTCTGCCCGCCAGTCGACCCGGCCAGCATCGACGTCGATGAGGCGAGCACGATCGCCCCCTTGCCGCGGGTCTTCATGTGCAGTCCGGCAGCCTGCGCGATAAGAAAGGACCCGGTGACATTGGTTGAGAGCACGCGGTTGAATTCATCCGCGCCCAGATCGGTCCAGAAGGTGCTGGAATGGATCGCTGCCCAGTGGATCAACGCGTCCACCTTGCCGAATCGTGCGATCGCTGCGGCGATCGCATCCGCGCAGCTTTGCGCCTGCGAGACGTCGCACTGCTGCAGCATCAGGCGCGAACCCTCCGGACGCAGCGCCGCGGCGAGTGCCTCACCATTCACGTCCATGGCCACCACCTCGTGCCCCTGGTCGAGCAGCCTGGCGGCGCATGCCCTGCCGATTCCGCTGGCCGCACCAGTCACCAGCACTGTCTGCGTGGTCGTCATCGGCCGCTCCTGCTCACCGGCGACGCTGCAGCGTGAACGACATGCCGCTCTTGCGCACCTGAATGTGCCGGCATTGGCCGCTCACGTTCAACGCCTCGATCAGCCGCGCGAGGGTGGGCACACCGTCGCCGGATTCCTGGCGGGGGCCGGCGGCGCGCATGGCCGCCACGTCGCTCCCTCCGGCAAAATAGTGCAGCAGCAGATCGTCATCGGACACCCCCCCGTATTGTTGGCGCAGTTCTTTCAAAGTCGGTTGAGGAGGCCGCCAGGCGGCCAGTTCCTTCGCACGCGGATTGCCGAGGATGCGCCCCTTTATATCCGGATCGATCGATGTACTTTCTTCCTCGCCCCAGAAACCCAGGGTGTATTGAATGACTTCGTCGGATACGCTCTTGTAGCGTTCTCCAAGAACGACGTTCATCACCGCCTGAGCGCCCACGAACTGGGAATAGGGCGTCACCATGATGGGATAACCCAGGTCCGCGCGCACTCGGGTCGTCTCATCGAGTACCTCCTGCAATTTCCCATCCAATCCCAGGTTGGCCAGCTGGTGGCGCAGATTGGAGATCATGCCACCGGGCACCTGGTGGAGATAGTTGGAGCAGTCGTAGCGCACCGGCGCGCCCACGGGCAGACGCTGGCGCCGGGCGATGGCGGAGAAATGCTGCTCGACCGCCGCGAGCGGCTCCTCCTCCAGGTCGCAGGAGTAGCCCAGGACGCGCGCGTTGCGAACAACGTCGAACACCGAAGGGTTCGAGGATCCGTCCGAGAGCGGCGGGATGGCGGTATTGACCGACCTGATTCCGAGCTTTATGGCTTCGACGCAGCACGGCGTGCCCATACCCAAATTGCAGTGAGTATGGAACTCGATCGGCACCTCACCCGCCTCTCGAAGTATTGCCGGCACCAATGTGCGCGTGCGCTCGGGAGTCAGCAGCCCGCCGGGGTCCTTCAGGCACATCCGGTCGGTACCGAGCCGCGCGGCCGCGGCAGCCTTCTCGGCATAGTAGGCGTCCGTATGCTTGGGAGAAATCGAGAAAATCAGGTTGACGATGGTTGACATTCCGGCGGCGCGGGCGCTGGACACCTGATCGCGCCACACTGCCGGAGTGTTGGACGAATCGGATATCCGGATCTCGCGGATGCCGTTGGCGGCCAGTCTTTGCAGCCAGAGTTCGGTAATCGAAGCGGGCGTGATCTGGAAGGCGCTCATGTACCGGCCCCGAATGGCCCGCAGCGGGGTGTTGGGCATGCGCGCCCGTACCTGGCGTATGCGCTCCCAGGGATCCTCGTGCAGCTCGCGCACGCACTTCTTGAAAAAGGCAGCCGCAATGATCTCGGCCGCCTCGAACCCCGCCTGGTCGATGCTTTCGGCCACCGGCAGAATCATGGCGGTGGTCATGTTTGTCGCCCAAAGACTCATCTGCCCGTCGCGCAGAGTCGTGTCGACAAACTTCACCGTGTCCATGGACGATCTCCGATCCGCAGGCCGCGTCGTCCGACGCGGTGCAAGACACACCTTCACGAAAGCAACGAGTCTACCAACAAGCAAAGAATATTGCTAAGCTTGAGCGCCAAGGAGAGGATCATGAACGCGGCACTGAGAGACAAGTACGCCATCGTCGGCGTGGGACAGAGCCGCATCGGGCGCGTACCCGAAATGAGCGACTACGGTTTGCAGCTCGCTGCGGTGAAGAGCGCCCTCGACGATGCGGGATTGAAGAAGCAGGACATCGACGGTATCATCACGCACAGCCACCTGCTGGGAGCCGTGCGCGTGCATCATCAGCGCTTGGCCGAGCGGCTGGGCATCGACACGGATTTCGGACTGTCGGTGTCCTCCGGCGGTGCGACCTCCTGCCTCATGGTGCAGCTCGCGGCCGCCGCCATCGAGGCCGGATTCTGCTCGACCGTGCTGTGCCTGCATGGTGACAAGGGCCTGACCCGCAAGAGCGGTGACGGCCACGAGCCGGTGCAGGAGTTCGGACCGGAGTTCGGCATGTTCGGGGCCACCGCGCAACATGCGCTGGGAGCGACCCGGCACATGCACGAGTACGGCACTACTCACGATCAGTTGGGCGCCATCGCGGTAGCTTTCCGCAAGCACGCATGCCTCAATCCCGAGGCCCAGATGCGCGAACCGATGACACTCGATGATTACCATCGTTCCCGGTGGGTCGTATGGCCGTTCCACCTGCTCGACTGCTGCCTGGTGAGCGACGGCGCCGCCGCGGTGATCGTCACCTCGGCCGAGCGCGCGAGGGACCTGCGCCAGCCGCCGGTCTTCGTCATGGGGATGGGGCGCGCCAACAATTCGCGCGGCTGGAACTATGGGAATCACATGACCGAGCTGGCCGCCCGGGAATCCGGCGCCAAGGCATTCCGCATGGCTGGCGTGACCCCCGCGGACATTGATACGGCACAGATTTACGACTGCTATTCCTACATCGTGCTCGCCTCTTTGGAGGATTACGGTTTCTGCAAGAAAGGCGAGGGCGGCCCGTTCGTGCAGGGCGGGCGCCTGGAGCTGGGCGGCGCTCTGCCCACCAATACGTCCGGGGGCATGCTTTCCGAAGGATACGTCGAAGGCATGCTGCAGATCGTCGAGGCGACGCGCCAGCTGCGGGGTCAGTGCGGTCCCCGGCAGGTGCCCGATGCGCAGACGGCGCTAGTGAGCGGCAACGGCGGCAATGCGGTCTGCCACTCGACCTTGATCCTCAGGAAGTGAAGCCATGACGCCATCCAAGCCGATTCCGACGCCATCGGAAGATTCCAAACCCTTCTGGGAGGCCACCCGCAACGGGGAACTGCGACTGCAACGCTGCCTGGACTGTAGTTCATACCGATTCCCGCCCGGCGTGCTGTGCCCGGAGTGCAGTTCCACGTCTTCCGAGTGGGTGCCCGTGTCGGGTCGGGGCAGGGTTCACTCCTTCGTTGTATTCCACCGCGCCTACCACCCTGCCTTTGCGAATGACCTGCCCTACGCGGTTGCCTGCGTGGAACTCGAGGAAGGCCCCCGTCTGCTGAGCAACATTGTCGGCGTGGAAACTGCACGGATTCGGTGCGACATGGCGGTGGAAGTGCTGTTCGAGAAGATCAACGAAGAGATCTCACTGCCCAAGTTCCGGCCGCGCGCGTGACGCTGCCGGCCGCAAACCGCAGGCTCATCGAAAGGAAGCAACATGGCGGGAGCATTGGAAGGCATCAGGATCCTGGAGATTGCCAGCTATATCACCGGCCCGTTCGCCTCGATGCTGCTGGCCGATCTCGGCGCCGAGGTCATCAAGATCGAGATGCCGGGGCAGGGGGACGCCTTCCGCGGCTGGGGCGACACGCCCTACAGCCCCACCTTTTGCAGCATGAACCGCAACAAGCGCAGCCTCTCGCTCAACATCCAGTCGGCCGAGGGGAAGGAAGTCCTCCGGCGGCTGGCGCGAGACGTCGATGTGATCATCGAGAACATGAGACCGGGTGCCCTTGATCGAATCGGCGTCGGCTACGAGGCGGTGAGGGCCGGTAACCCACGTATCGTTTACTGTTCGATTTCCGGCTACGGGTCCGACGGCCCGTACCGAGACCGGCCTGGCTACGACACCATCGGGCAGGCTCTGGGAGGCTTGCTGAGCGTGCTCACCGACGTCGATGCGCCCACGGGAATGGGCGCTTCCCTGTCGGATCTGCTGACCGGAATGTATGCCTGTTATGCGGTGCAGGGTGCGCTCCTGGCACGGGAACGCGCCGGCGTGGGCCAGAAAGTGGAAACCTCGCTGCTCCAGGCCACGCTCGCATTCTGCGCGGAAAATGCCGTTCGATATCTTGCCGGCGGACCCGTACCCACGCGCGAGACGCGCTTGCACATGGCTCAGGTGTATGCGTTCCTCGACTCGGACCGGCGGCCCTTCATCATTCACCTGTCCTCGCCGCAGAAGTTCTGGCACGGCCTCGCCGATGCCATCGCTCGGCCCGAACTCAAGGACGATCCGCGCTTCGTCAACCGTGAAGCGCGCGTCAGGAACTACCCGGCGCTGCAGGCGATCTTGATAGAGAAATTCGCCTCCGGAACGCGCGAACGGTGGTTGAAACTGCTGGATGAGCACGACGTACCGGCGGCACCGCTGCTGAATATGAGCGAGGTGTTCGAACACCCGCAGGTCAAGCACTTGGGGATGCTGGTCGAGATGGTGCATCCCCGGATGGGCGATGTGAGTCTAGTGGGCAGCGCAATCCGGATGAGCGCGACACCGCCTCGCATGAGCCTGCCGCCGCCCACCGCGGGAGAGCACAGCGAGGAGATTCTGAAAAGCATGGGCTATGTGGAGGATACGATCGCGGAATGGCGGAAGAAAGGGGTGGTATGAGCGCGGCATCCGTCGCTTCGCGCGTTGAAAGGCGGCGCGGGAGGCGCTCGCGCATGCGCTCAGGAGCGCCGAGCGGCGGCTTTTTCTGAAATGGCCTACTACATAGGCATTGATATCGGAGGAACGTTCACCGACTGCGCGGTGCTGGCCTCGGGTGATCGTGCAGTTGCTGGCCTACTATGCCCAGGATGATCGCCGTTTGCGCGTAATTGCCGATCAACGCCGCATAGTGAAGCAGCCCTTCTTCGCCAAACAAGGCGAGCGCACGCGCGTAAGTCGCCGAAGTGACGTTTTTCGCGCCCACGGCTTCGCGCACCAGTTCAACCAGAGCCGCTTCCTTTTCCGGCACGCCTGAGAGCGGCTTGCGGCGCCTGATCATGTCGACGGTTTTCGCCGCGACACCCTTTTCGATCGCCACGGGCTCATGCATGGCCCATTCGAACTGGCTGGACATTTCGCGCGCCGTGGCCAGGATGGCCACTTCGACCAGGCGCGGATCAAGGCCCAACTCCGAACGCAGAATGCGATTTACCTCGTCGAAGAATTTGCCCAGTTTTGGCATGCGCAAAAGCACCCCGCCCGGGCCTTTGATGCCGGCCAGATTCAGTCCGCCTTGCGGCGGCCGGCTAAGCGCGTCATAGGCTTTTTGCCGGGCTTCGTCCAGGTCCTCGCGCCGCAGGGGCGGAAGTCGCGACAGCGTCTCGGGATGAACATCGACGGGAAGTGCGCGCTGCCTCGCCATGGAGTTTTCCTTGGATCGGATGTCTTGGGTTGACGGAAATGCCGCGGGCAGATTTGCGGGCCGCGCAAGGGTAACATCCGTGCGCAAAAGTTTCAGGAATGGCACGAAATCCCGTCAATGGGAAATCGTTGCGGTACCCGACAACCAGCGGCTACACTGGGGCCGCAGCACGTCATCCACGCCCTGGGGGGAGGCAACATCATGAAAATCATCGCAAGCCTGCTATGCGCCGCGTTGGCCTTTGCCAGCGCCGAAGCGGCGGCTCAGAACTGGCCGAACAAGCCGGTACGCTTTATCATCTCCACCGGCGGCGGAACCAGCCCTGACCGCATCGGACGCATCGTCGCCGACCGGCTTTCCCGCGACCTGGGGCAAAGCATCGTCGTCGACAACATCACCGGCGGCGGCGGCATTATCGCCACGCGCACAGCGGCGCGGGCCCCCGCGGACGGATACACGCTGTTCTTTGCCGGAGTGAGCGCCCTGGTGACCGATCTTTTCACGATAAAAGATCCGGGCTATGACGCGGACCGCGATTTCGAGCCGATTTCGATGATCTACGAGGAAGGCTCACTGGGCATCGCCGTGCACCCGTCCGTTCCCGCCAAGACATTCCCCGAGTTCCTGGCGCTGGCGAAAAAAGAACCGGGCAAGCTGAGTTACGGCACCACCTCGGTGAACTTCATCATCCTGTTTGGCCGTTGGATAAACAAGCTGGCCAGCACCGAGATGCTCGCGGTCGCCTACAAAAGCCCGGCCCAGCAGTTTCAGGATGTTCTGTCCGGCCGCATTCAGATGGTGATTTCATCCCCGCCGACGCTGGAACCGCATATGAAAGCAGGCAAGCTGCGCGTGCTTGCCGTCGACGGCGCCAGGCGTTTCCCGGCCTGGCCCGAAGTGCCCAATATCTCCGACTCGTTTCCGGGGTTCAGGCTGAGCGGCATGGGGGTGATGGTCGCCCCCAGAGGCACGCCCCAGGAGGTTATCCGCGCCGCGCAACGCGGCATGGAAAAAATCGTCAACGACAAGACGTATCAGGATGCGCTGCTCACCATGGGATTCACCATCGACGGCGCCGGCACACCGGAGTCGATTCAAAAACGGGTCCGCGAACGGCGTGATTACTGGAAGCAGGTGTTTGACGGCCTGGCCATCAAGCCCGAATAATCGGCACCATGCGCGGACCAACCCCGGGGGATAACAAAATGCACAGAATCCTTTACTTCCTATGCTGCGCCGGCATGCTGGCGTTCTCCGGCCTGGTCGCCGCGCAATCCTGGCCGGCGAAACCGGTGCGATTTGTCATCTCCACGGGCTCAGGCACCAGTCCCGACCGGATCGGCCGGATTGTCGCGGACCGCCTCTCCAAGGACCTCGGGCAGCCGTTCGTTCCCGAGAACATCACCGGCGCGGGAGGCATCATCGCGCCGCGCACCGTAGCCAGGGCGCCGGCAGACGGCTACACGCTGCTCTTCTGCGGCGTGGACACGCTGGTCACCAACCCCTATACCGTCAAGGATCTGGGCTACGACCCGCAGAGGGATTTCGATCTCATCTCGATGATCTACAAGGAAGGCTCGCTCTCGGTGGTGGTGCACCCGAGCGTGCCGGCAAAGACCCTGCCCGAGCTTTTCGCGCTGGCGAAAAAAGACCCGGGCAAATTGAGCTACGGCACCACCTCGGTCAATTTCGTCATTCTTTTCGGCCGCTGGCTCAACCAGCTTGCGGGGACCCAGATGCTGGCGGTCGCCTACAAGTCGCCGGCGCAACAGTTCCAGGATGTGCTCGAGGGACGCATCAACATGATCATCTCCTCGCCGCCGACGGTGGATGCGCTCATGAAAGCCGGCAAGCTGCGCGTGCTGGCGGTGGACGGCTCCAAGCGCTTCCCTCTGTGGCCGGACGTGCCCAATATCTCGGAAACCTTTCCGGGCTTTCGCCTGAGCGGCACCGGCCTGCTCGCCGCGCCCAAAGGCACGCCAGAGGCGGTGATCCGCACGGCGCACGCGGCAATGAGCAAGATCATCGCCGACAAGAGCTACCATCAGGCCTTGCTGCAGATGGGCTTCACCGTCGATGACGCGGGAACGCCCGAGTCGATGCGCCAGCACCTGAAGGATCGCGACGATACCTGGCAGAAAGTGTTTGCCGGGCTGGGCGTCAAACCCGAATAATTTTTTTAGGAGTGATCACATGTCCACCCTCGCCGTTGTTTCCCGCAGCTTTGCAGCGCTGTGTTTCCTTGCCGCCGCGCTTGCCCAGGCGCAAAGCTACCCGGTAAAGCCGGTGCGGCTGGTGGTCCCGTTTCCGCCGGGCGGCGCGACCGATCTGGTGGCGCGAACCCTGGCGCAAAAAGTGACCGAAAGCTGGAAACAGCAGGTGGTGGTGGAGAACCGCGCCGGCGCCGGCGGCAACATCGGCGCCGACGCCGTCGCGAAATCCGCCCCGGATGGTTACTCGCTGCTGCTCAACATCCAAGGGCAGTCGATCAGCGCCAGCCTGTACCGCAAACTGCCGTTCGATGCGATCAAGGATTTCACGCCGATTGTCCAGTTGACCTCATCCTACCTGGTGCTGGTAGGTCATCCGCGCCTGCCGGGCAGCGTCAAGGAAATCATCGCCATGGCGAAGGCACAGCCGGGCAAGCTCAACTTCGGTTCCACCGGCCTGGGCGCGCCACCGCATCTCACCGCGGAACTGTTCAACAGCGTCGCCGGCACGCGCATCGTGCATATTCCCTACAAGGGCGATGCGCCGCTGACCCCGGCGCTGCTGACCGACGAAGTGCAGCTCGCATTTCTGCCGCTGTCCGCGGCGCTCCAGCACGTGCGCTCGGGCAAGTTGCGCGCGCTGGGCGTCACCGGACCCAAACGCGGCGCGGCCTTGCCGGAGGTGCCAACCCTGGTGGAGTCGGGCATGCGCGAATTCGACATTGCCGGATGGATCGGCATCTTTGGACCCGGCAACCTGCCCCGCGATATCGTCGCCCAGGTCCGCGGCGAGTTCATCAAGGCCATCCGCCTGCCGGATGTGATGGAAAAATGGCCCGGCTGGGGCTATGAACCGGTGGGCGGCACGCCGGAGGAATTCGGCGCGAAATACCGCTCGGATATCGACGTTTTCGCAAAAATCATCCGCGACGCCAAAGTGCCGCTGGTTGAATGATGGAGCCGGTTGTCACGTCTGCTGCGCTGCGAGTTGGCGATAATTCCGCCGTTACCGCAACTGTTGCTGCGCAATCCGAATTGACCACCGTGCGCGAATTGCGCTGACCAGCCATGTTCAGCCAGTTTCCCAGTTTAACCAAACGCTTGAAGATGCTTCGCCCTGGTCATTCCAAACGCGCAGTCTGGTCAATCTAGACCGTGCAAACAACAGTTACACTAAAAAATTAGTTGAAAATAGGTGGTCAGTGGAATTCGCGCACGGTGGTCAATTCCGGTCGCGCAGCAGCATTCAGTTCCTGTCTTACTATGAATTCGCCACCGACGATCAGGCATGGTGAGTTCCCCCGAGTGAGTTCCGCCGGGACTTTCCTTACGATGATAAAATGAATTTGCCTGCGTCCTCCTACAACTTTACCCGGGTCAACACTATGACTGCCGTCACCGCCAAGAGAAAATTGCCCGAGGGCGCCGCATTCAAGACCAGTTTTGGCGAGGAAGCAAGCAAGCTTCGCTTGGTCGGATGCATCAGCGGACCGCCAGACCTGGCCACCAACCGCAAGAAGTATTTAAAGGCGCTGCTTCGTGGCAAGCACCAGCGTCCTCGTTGATGCTGGCGCGTTAATCGCTTATTTCAATAAAAGTGATAGCGAACACGCGGCATTGCTGGGTTTTTTCAACGAATTTTTTGGACAAGCAATAACGACTTGGCCCGCGCTGACCGAGGCCGTGCATTTGGTCGAACGCCGGCATGAAATCGCGGTCATGCGGCTTATTGAACGGGGGCGGCTGGAGGTACTCGATATTACTCCCGGCATAACTCGAATCATTGCGTTGATGGAGCAGTACGCGGATCGCCCGATCGATCTCGCCGATGCATCCTTGGTCTGGGCGGCGGAGTTGACGGGAATTTTGCGCATCGTCACGATAGACCGGCAGGATTTCACCGTCTACCGAGCCCGTGGACGACCCTTCGATATCGTGCCTTAGACAGGATGCCAAGCAAGGTAGTCCGCGCTGGCTAGCCGGCTACTCTCGGCGCGGTGCCGGTTTTTGCTGATTGCCGATTAAAACACAAGGATTATCAAATATAAATAGGTGTTTTCCATTTCAATATTGGGATTATCCATCACCGGCAGCGCGTTGCGATAAGCTGTTCATAGCGGGCGATTGTCGCATCGCGCTGCTGCTCGCTTTCGTACGCGCGCTCGCCTTTCTCATTCAGCTTATACATGCGCGACGACGCTCTCATCCGCGCGAGATTGTCGCGCGCCTCGTTGCAGGCCTGGCGCTGATTGGCTTCCTGTGCCTGCTTTTTCGCCTCGGCCTGCGCGGCCTGTTCGGCCTTGAGGCGCCGGCCCTGAAACTCAGACTCCTGATCCTGCCAGTTCGGCGGTTTGGCGCTTGCGGACTTCGCGCTGGCAGGATTGGCGAGTTTGTTTTGCACTTCCTGGGCTTTGCGCCCCTGCGGCGCCCGCTCGCCGTAGTGCGTCACCCCCTTTTCATCCACCCATCGGTACACCTGGGCATAAGCCGGAAGGAGCGCCATCCAGAGGCAAAACATCGTCAGAAAGGCTCTGAACATTGGGTTCTGTCAACGCTGGGGATCTAACGGGCCGGTGCGTTGCGATCGAGGAACGAAAAGAAAATCTTGTTGAATTCTCCAGGATTCTCCGCCCAGGGATAGTGCCCCGACCCAGAGACCACGCCGAATTCCGCGCCCTTGATCATGTCGGCAACACGCTTCATGCCCGCGGCGTGCCCGGTCTGATCGACTTCACCGGCGACCAGCAGCGTCGGCACCGAGATGGCCTTGAAGTGGGCGACCGCCTCGGACTCCGGATAAGCCTGCACCGCCTTCACCGCGGCCTGCACGGTCTTGATCGGCGTGGCGGCGGCGATTTCGCGCACTAACTCCACTTCCGCTCCCGAGGCGCCCGGTCCCATCATCGAATTCACCACCAGCAACTGCGCGGTCATGGGATCGGTGCCCGGCGGTGGCGGCGCGGTGCGCTTGGCGACAAACTCCTCCTGTTCTTCCTTGGTGCGGTTGCCGAAGTAGCCGATGGTGGCGCAGATGACCGCCGCATGGATCCTGCCGGGAACCTTCCCCATGATGCGCGGCGTGATCTGCCCACCCATGCTGTGGCCGAAAAAGATGTTGCGTTCGCCGGCGGTCGCTCGGACCAGGCTGGCGCTGGCTTCGGCGATAAGATCGAAGCTTAAATTGTCGGGCAGCGGCGACAGACCGTAGCCCGGCGCGTCCAGGGCGATAACACGGTAGCCGCGTTCCGCGAGGCGCTTCACCTGGAAACGCCAATACTCCTTCGCACCGTAGATGCCATGCTGAAGGTAGATCGTCACCTTGCCGGCGTCGTTGGTGACCTGATAGTCCGGAAGACTCATGAACTGACCTCATGTGGTTTGTGATCGCGCGCGGATCGCATTATCCTCCGCAGGCCCGACATTTTGAAAGCCCGGATCATGAAGGCGATTCGCATCCACGAAAACGGCGGCCCCGAAGTCCTGCGCTATGAGGATTGCGAACTGCCGCCGCCCGCCGCCGGCGAGGCGCGTGTGCGCCACACCGCCATTGCCATTAATTTTTCGGATGTCAATGTGCGCCGCGGCGGCTTCTACATAGCCAATCCGCAGCGTTATCCGCTCATTCTCGGCAACGAAGCCGCCGGCGTCGTGACGGCGCTCGGCACCGGTGCCACGGGGGTTGCCGCGGGCGACCGCGTTGCCTATGTCGGCACCGGCGGGCCTTTTTATGAAGCCACCGGTTCCTACGCCGACGAACGCAATGTACCGGCGCGCTGCCTGTTGAAACTCCCCGAGGGCAGCTCGGAGCCACTCGCGGCGGCCCTGCTGCTCAAGGGCCTGACCGCGGCCATGGTCATCAACCGCGTCTACACGCCCAAACCGGGTGACACCCTGCTCATCCACGCGGCATCGAGCGGCGTCGGCCTGCTGCTTACCCAGTGGTCGAAGCATCTGGGCGCCACCGTCATCGGCACCGTGGGCTCGCCGGAAAAAGCACGCATCGCCCGCGCGCACGGCTGCGACCACACCATCCTCTATCGCGAAACCAATTTCGTCGAAGCGGTGAAAAAGATCGTGCCGCGCGGCGTATCGGCGGTGTTCGACGGCGTGGGCAAGGATACCTTCATGGCCTCCATCGACTGCGTGCGGCGCTTCGGCATGCTGGTCAACTACGGCAACGCCTCCGGCCATGTGCCGCCGGTCGATCTGCTGCTGCTCGCCAAGAAGGGTTCTCTTTCTGTGTCGCGGCCGGCATTCAGCACCTATATCGAAGAACCGGGCGAATTCCAGAGCGCAAGCAGCGAACTCTTCGATCTGGTGAGGCGCGGCGTGCTGAAAGTGGAGATCAGCAGGAGCTATCCATTAAGCGACGCGGCGCAGGCCCATCGCGACCTGGAAAGCCGGAAGTACGCAGGGTCGCTGATTCTCGTGCCGTAAAGTCTGTCTCAAAGAGACGAAAGCGGGTTTATTAAAGATCGTCGTTTGCGTGTGGATAGTTTCATCATCCGCACGCAAGCGACGATCCGCGCGGACGGAACGTCCGTGCAAGTTTTATGAAACGATCCGCGCGGACGGAACGTCCGTGCAAGTTTTATGAAACGATCCGCGCGGACGGAACGTCCGTGCAGGTTTTGACAAAATCTGCACGCTACCAGTCAGTAAGTCGCCCGCCCCCCGGACAAATCGAACACCGCGCCGGTGCTGAAACTGCATTCGGCCGAACACAGCCATGCGACCAATGCGGCTATCTCCGCGGGTTCGACAAAACGGTTCATCGGTATTTTGGATTTCATGTATTCGATATGCGCAGCGCTCATCTGCAGGAACAGATCGGTCTTTGCCGCCGCCGGCGTGACGCAGTTCACCGCGACGCCGGAATTGGCAAGTTCCTTGCCCAGCGACTTCGTCAGCCCGATCAATCCGGCCTTGGCGGCGCTGTAGGCCGGAGCATTGGGATTGCCCTCCTTGCCCGCCACCGAGGCCATGTTCACGATCCGGCCATAACCGCGGCGCATCATGCCCGGCACCAGCGCACGCGCGCAAAGAAAGCTGCCGGTCAAATCGATGTCCAGCACGCGCCGCCATTCGGCGGGATCGTATTCCCAGGTCGGTTTGTTCGAGCCGGTAATCCCGGCGTTGTTCACCAGGATATCCACCTTGCCGAAACAGGTCTCCGCCGCCGCGGCGGCCGCGCCGACGATCTTTTCGTCGCTAACATCCACCACTGAGAACGCCACGGCAGCATCGCGCGACAGGGATTTGACCGCCTGCTTCAGGGCGGCTTCATCCTGATCCCAAAGCATGACCGAGGCGCCGGAAGCAAGCAGCCGCTGCGCGCACGCCAAGCCTATGCCTCGCGCGCCGCCGGTGACCACGGCGGCCTTGCCGTGCAGATCGATGGCATTCATGCCCGTCTAAGCCTCGAAACGAACGCTCACCGAGCCAAAACCCGGAAAGTCCGCCTGAAAACGGTCGCCCGGCGCCGCCGCCAGCATTTTTGCCAAGGCGCCGCTCATGACGATATCTCCGGAGCGCAGCCCGTCGCCAAAACGCGTCAGGGTCTGCGCCAGCCATGCCACGGCATGCGCAGGATTGCCCAGGCAGGCTTCCCCCTTTCCCGAGGCGGCTTCGACGCCATTGTGCTGCAACGACAAAGGCACCTGCGCCAGGGCGTCAAAATCCGCTTTCACTTTTTGCCGGCCAAGAACAATCAACCCCGACGAGGCATTGTCGGCAATGGTGTCCTGAATGCGGATATCCCAGCCGGCAATGCGGCTGCCGCAGATTTCTATCGCGGGACAGACATAGTCGGTAGCCGCGATCACCTCGGCTGGCGCGATGCGCTCCCCGCGCAGATCGGATTTCAGCACGAAGGCGATCTCGCCCTCGATGCGCGGCTGCAGGATGGCGGCGCGCGACACCGCCGCACCGTCGGCCAGCACCATGTCGGCAAACAACACGCCGAAGTCCGGCTCATCCACGCCCAGTTGCGCCTGAATGGCTTTCGAAGTCAAGCCGATCTTGTGGCCGGCGGGCCGGCGGCCCTGCGCCAGCCAATGACGAACCGTCTCACGTTGCACCGCGTAGGCGGCGGCGACACCGTCCAGTTCTTCCCTGACGGGCTTGATCGGGACGCCGGTGGCATAGGCATCCAGAATTCGCTGTGCTATATCCCCGGGCTCTGACATGGCCATGGCTCTTTCATGAAATGAAGTCCGCTGCGGGCCTCGCGGTTCAAACGCTCACGCCGGCCTTGCGGCAAAGATAATCCCAGGCGCGATCGAAGCCCTTCAACGACGCCGCGCCCGCCTGCTTCGCCTTGATCTCACCGGGCGTGAGATAGCAGATCTCGCCCAACTGCATCCCTTCAAGAATGGCGCGCGCATTGATCTTCATCGAGATCGCGGACTGCACCGCGTCGGGAATCGTCAAGCCGGTCACGGCGCAGCCATGCCCCCGCATCAGCGCCGCCTTGTTGGCCCGCAATACGCTCGCCAGATCGCGGCCCTGCTCCATGGTGGTCACCAGCAGGTCGGTATCGCCGAACTTGTCGCGGATCTCCCACACCGGAACGTTTTCGCCGAGGCGGCGCGCGTTATGCACCGCCGGGCGCATGGGGGTGCGCGTAATGGCGAACGGAAGAACCTCGTAACAATGGTTGTGGATTACCGACATGACCTCCGGCCGCGCCTCGTAGATCGCGCCGTGTATCGGGCGCTCGATATAGATGGGCTTGCCGTTATCCTTCACCGGCGTGCCGTCGAGCTCGAACTCCATGATGTCCCCGGCCTCCACCAGTCCGGGGCTGCGCGCCCAGGAAAGCAGATAGCGTTTGGGGTTGTCCGGATGGCGCGCGCTGATATGCCCCATGGCGTCGACGATGCCTTCGTTGGCAAGAATGCGGTTGCCGGCGACAAGATTCTTGATGACGGTTTGAAGCGTATCCATGGTGCTGCCTTTCCTGGTGAACAGATTATTTCTGGTAGGGTCCAAGACGCTTGACCGCGGCCAGGCGGAAGCGCTCGTCCACCAGCGTGCGCGCATCCACCGGCTTGGTGCCGGTCGAGCGCGCAAAGTAGCCGGCCATATCCTGCATGCCGTCCACGCTGATCGCCGCGTCAGGGTCGGAGTAGGAGAACGCAAGCTTGTCATAGAGCGGACGGCTTTTCACCGGTGTGTACTTGATCAGAATATCGGCGATCTCGCCTCTGCCGGTGGGCTTTTTGAGCGCGTCGTTGTAATAGCGCGCGCCGCGAATGTAGGCGGCGAGGACGCGTTCCCCGGTCTCGGGCGTTTTCTCCAGCATGTTCGAGCCGAATTGCAGCATCGCCACCGTCAGGCCGACCGGGGCGTACGAGGTGACCGGCTTCCATTTCACCGCCACGCCCGATCCCACCGTCAGGGTCGACATCGGCTCGGAGGTATGGGCGAAATCCACGCCGCCGGTCTTCAAGGCCGCAATCATGTTCGCAAACGGAACATTGACAATGGTGACATCCTTCAGCGTCAACCCGCCCAGCGCGAGGTAGCGCGAGGCGAAATAATCGGTGAGATTGGGCAGCGCCGGCGCGAGCGCGACCTTGAGACCCTTCAAATCCTTGTAGTCCTTGACGCGGCCCGAGTCGATGAGTTCCTTGCGCACGGTGAGGAACCCGGAGTCCCAGCCCGGGATGTAGCTGCTCATCCCGGCCACCACCTTGGCATTGATGCCGCGCGCGACGGCATTGATGAGTTCGGGCCCGAAAGCGCCGCCCATCGCGTCGATCTGCCCGGTGGCCAGCGCCGGAAAGCCGTCCGGGCCATACATGTCCTTGAGGAATTCGGCCTGCAGCCCTTCCTGCGCGAAGAATCCGCGTTCGGCGGCCACATACAAGCCGGCCTCGGCAAGGATGCCGATGACCCCGATCTTGATTACTCTTTTGTCCTGCGCCGTCGCCGGCTGCAAGGCCGCCGCTGAAATGAGCGCCAGAGCGCCCGCCATTCTCACCAATGCTCGCAACATGGTTCCCTCCTCCTATGAAATCAGATCAACCGGCGCCTCGCCTGCACAAAGTCGCTTCGAAACTGCCCCTCCGACTGATAAATCAAAATGCCCCCCGCGTCGAACACCCAGCGCAGCACCTGTACCACCGCGGCGTTGAGCGGAATCTCCAGCAGAAAAGCGAGCTCGGCGTCGGCCATGCCCAAAGTAAATAGCTGGTCGCCCCGGGCCGGCCGGAATTTCCGCGACGCCTCCATGGCACGGTACACCGAGCCCCGCTGCAAGGCCGCCTCACCCACTTCCGCGATGATGCGCCGATCAATATAGGATGTTCCCACGAGATACGGAATGCCGTCGCGTTTGAGCAACCTGCGCACCACATGGTAGCCCGGCGCGAGGATGCCTTTTTCCGTCTGCGGCGCCTCGGGCAGGCGCATCGGGCGTGCCAGCTCCAGCATGTCGCCCTCGATGCTGTCGGCTGAGCGCACCAGTTCCTCCCACGAGTCCGGCAGTTGTTGCCACAGGTTGGTCCTGGGCACGCCGATCACCTCGGTGCCGCGCCCGCGCCGGCTGCACAACAAGCCCTCGCGGTGCAGAAATCCGACTGCCTGGCGTACCGTGGCGCGCGTCACGCCGTTTTCCGCGGCGAGATCGTTGAGGGCGGGGATGGTCTGTCCGAGCCGCCAGACCCCGGTCTGAATGCGGTGCCGGAAATGCATGATGAGCTGCGCGTAAATGGGGGTTGCATTGCTCAGCCCCGCCCGCCCGCGATTTGCCGTCTTGGCTCGCGCCGTGGCGCCTGCCGGCATCATCCGCGGCGCACCGGAAAACGGATCGCCTCGGACACGCGCGCCATGTCGCCGCGGAAGCAGGTCACCGATTCGAACAACAGCACCCCGGCGCGGCCGAATACGGAAATATGCGCCACCGCGATTGGCGCATTGAGCGCAATGTCCAGCGCCGAGGCGACGTCGCGATCGGCGATGCCGAAGCGCAGCGTCTCCTCGGCGCGTTCGATCGAGCTTGATCTGGAGCGCGCAAGGCGCCGCAGCGGATGGGCGTGAATGTCAGACCGCACTGACTGGTCCAGGTAGGAGTCCTCGAGAGCCAGGGCATTCCCTCCCCGGCGATACAACCTCCGCGCGAAGCTGTAAGCCTTCGCCTGCGAGCCGTTCCCGTGAAACGGCGCGGGAATCCGCTTGACCTTGCGTGCCGCGAGTGTCTTCGCCGCAAGCGCGTCGAAGGCGGCCAGCATTTCTTCCCAGCGCGTCGGTATCAGGAAGCTTGCACCGCCCGAGGGCTTGGCCGTGACAAAGGTGCCGCGCCGGCGGAAGCGCTTGAGCAGGCCCTCGTCCTCGAGCATTGCCATTGCCTTGCGCACCGTAGCCGGGTTGACCTCGAACTGCGCCGCGATGTCCTCGTGCGTCGGGATCTGCTGGTCAACCGGCCACTGGCCGGTGACGATGAAACGCCGGAACAGCGTCGCCAGCTGCACATAGATCGGCGCGCCGTGCTGGGCCAGGTCGACCACGGGATAGGGCGACGCCTGCAGGTCGGCGCGGTTCATTTGGTCCGCTCCCTGCCGCCGGCATCGGCCGGCGCCTCGGTGCGCTCGTCCAGGGCAGCCGCCTGCTCGGGCAGGAACTTCGCCGCGCAGAACGGGCACTCCAGTTCTACGCCCGCATGGCGCATCTCGCCATGATTGCAGTAGAACCTGCCGCGGCAATGTGGGCATTCGGCCCAGAAGATGCGCTCCATGCTTATTCCACGCCCGCGGCGATGCGGCGCCGGCCTGGTTCGGGCAGATAGTCCTCGAGCCGCACCCGTTTCATGACTTCGTCCGGAACCTCGGAACGCGAGCCGAACGCGAAGTCGCGCGGCCGCGTCGCGTCGATCACCACCTTGCTGCCCCAGTTGGTCGCGCCAAAGCCCGCCTGCGGCCCCGCACCGCCGGCGTGCTGCACCGCGCGGCCGCCGGGCCAGTCGCCGCGGGTGTGCACGCCTTTGGCAAAGCTCGCGTAGGTATGGACGGCCCAGAGGACCTGCTCTTCGTTGAAGACATCGATGTGAGCGTCGACCACCACCACGCATTGCAGGATGCTGAAGGCTTCGAAAATACGCTTGCCCAATTCCTGCGCCTGGCCGTCCTTCGCATCCCTGAGGGAGACATAGACCGCATACACGCCGCAACACGAATCCGGCGAATGAATCTGGTGAAGGTTCGGGATATGGGGGCGCAGTGCATTTTCCAGCACGCCTTCCTTGACCAGCGCGCCCAAAGGAAAACTGTCGCGGAAACCGGAGAAGATATCCTGCATGATCGCGCCTTTGCGGAATGTGATCGCCTTCACGCGGAACACCGGGCGCATACACTGCCCCTGGTAAAGACGCGCCACTTCACCGAAGGGGTCGCAGACGTCCCGTTCGCCGGGCACGATTTCGCCCTCGACCAGGATCTCCGCGTCGGCCGGCACCATGAATTTTTCGCCCCAGGTGACCGAGGGGGTAAGGCGCAGCGGCTCCTCGAGAAACGCGCCCAGGGTCTCATAGTCGTCCGCGCCCCAGGGATTGCGCGCCAGGCTCCCCAGATGAAATGCCGGGTGATGACCGAGGATATTGACAATGGGCAGCGGCTCTCCGCGCTGTTGCGCCTCCTTCACGATTCGGCTCATGTCGCGCGTATGCAGGCTCACCACCATTACGTCGGGCTTCTTCTTGTAGAAGGTCTTGGCGAAGGAAACGTTGTAGAAACCCTCCGAATTTTCCACACCCCCGCGCATCACATGCGTCATGGTGAGCGTCGGCCCCATGTCCATGGCGAAATGCTTCACGATGGGCAAACGGCCGACATCGGCCTCGGTGCCTTGCCAGACGGTCTGGTGCACCGGGGCCTGGTCCGAATCGACGACAAGCGGCGCAATTTTCGCGCGCGACTTGCGGCCGAAGGCGAGGCTCGTTTCATAATTCGGCGTGGCCGGATCGACACCCAGGGCAAGCGCGCAGCGCTCGCGTGTCGCATACATATTTGAAAGCAAGGGGAAACGCGAGGGTTTGCCGTACATGTCCCGTGGGTTTCGAAACAGCACGGCGGGATATTCCTTGCGCTCCTCAAGCTGCTTCAGCAACGCGGTCGCTTCAAACTCAGCCGGGCGCACGCTGCGCTCGACCTCGACCAGATCACCGGTGTCGCGCCGGACCTTGTCCAGAAACGCCCTCAAGTCATTGACCACGGAGCCTCCTTTTGAAAACCGGGGACGTACCACGGTTTTCGCTGTTTCAAATTCCTAAACCGTGGTACGTCCCCGGTTTTCAGGCGCCCTTCCAGGGGATCAGCCTTCTTTCCACCCAATCCAGCAGCACCGCCAGCAGAAACCCCATCACAGCGGAAATGAACAGGCCCACGTACATCTTTTCCACTTCAAACACCTGCCAGCTGGTCCAGATGAGGAAGCCGACGCCGCTCTTGGCGGCGAGCGACTCGGCGGTAACGATGATGATCAGGGACACGCCCATGCTGATCTTCATGCCGGTGATGATCGAGGGAAGCGCACCGGGCAATGCCACATCGGTGAACATCATCAGGCGGCTCGCGTGGTAGTTGCGGCCGACGTCGAGGTAGATGCGCTCGATCTGGCGCACGCCGGCCGCGGTGTTGATCACGATCAGATAGAAAGCCGAGATCGCGATGATGGCGTACTTGGACGCCTCGCCCAGGCCGAATATGATGATCACCAGCGGCAGCAGGCCCACCTTCGGGATCGGGAAGGTGGCGTCGATCAGCGGCTTGAAGATCGCCGAGATGGTCGGCGAGAGGCCAATGCCGAGGCCAAGGACTACGCCGAGCGTGGTGCCGATGGCAAAACCTATCAGCACGCGCGCGAGGCTTATCCACGCGTGCTTCCACAGATCGCCCGAGGCCGCCATGGTCCACAACTCATTGCCGATGCTCGCCGGAGAGGAAAAAAACCGGGTATCGAGTACGCTGGCGCGCGCCGCGATCTCCCAGGCGGCAAGCAGCAGGATGGGGGTCGCGATGGAGATCGCGCGGTTGACGCCGGCGCGGCTCATGCCGCCTTGCCTCCCGACTCGCGCGCGGAGGCAAGCACCTCGTTGCGCAACTCACCCCAGATGCGCGCGAACAACTCGCCATAGCGAGGGCTGGACTTCACCGTGGAGATGTCGCGGGGCCGCGGAAACAGGGAAGCCACGTCGATCAAATCCTTCACCCTTCCCGGCCTCGCGCTCATCACCAGTATCCGGTCCGAGAGCAGGATCGCCTCATCGATCGAATGAGTGACATACAAAACGGTTTTTCGCGAAGCCTCCCAGATGCGCAGCAGTTCCGACTGAAGGATGAGCTTGTTTTGTTCATCGAGCGCGGCGAATGGCTCGTCCATAAGCAGTATCTCGGGATCGTTGGCGAACGCGCGCGCCAGAGCCACGCGCTGTTTCATGCCGCCGGAGAGCTGGTGCGGCAGCGCGGCCTCGAAACCCTTGAGACCGGCGAGTTCAAGAATCGGTTGAACATTCGCGTAGCGCTCGTGCTTGCCCATGCCGCGCGCCTTCAATCCGAAGGCGGCGTTGTCGCGCACGTTCATCCAGGGAAAAATCGACTCCTGCTGAAACACCATGGAGTTTTCCGGGCGCGTGGATGCCGGGTCGCGTGCCACTTCGACCGTGCCGCCGGTGGGCGTCTCCAGTCCCGCGACAATCCTGAGCAGCGTCGTTTTTCCGCAACCCGAGGGACCCACCATGGCGAGGAACTCGCCGGCGGCGATATCCAGGCTCACGCCCTCCAAGGCGTCGAAAGAACGTTTGCCCACCGTGAAGCGGCGGCGCACGTCGCGCAGGCGCAGTTTCGCGCTGCCTGGCGCAGCGCTGCTGTCCCCTGCCGCCGTCAAGCGCGCTCCCAATAAGCGAATCCCACGCCGGTGATGACGTGATGCACCGCCATGTAATCGACCACGGTAGCCTTGCAGTCGCCCATGGCACCGCCCACCACCAGCCAATTGCGCACTTCGC
>Ga0155956_1279_pt1 | contig 42326 bp, 42 predicted proteins | sample RifCSPlowO2_02_FD_107610 | JGI IMG/M metagenome (GOLD analysis project Ga0155956, IMG submission 107610) | Betaproteobacteria bacterium RIFCSPLOWO2_02_FULL_62_17 | reverse complement strand
GCCCGAAAAGACAGAGGCCATACCCGTAGCCCACCTTGATCCGGCCTAGCCATCTACTCTCATGAAACTCAGTTACGATCCGAAAGGCAATGTTGCCTACATACGATTCCACGAGAAACTGGGGCAGGTGACGACGCTCAAGATCAGCGATGACGTGAACATTGACATTGCCGCCCGGGACCGCGTCTATGGCGTCGAGTTGCTGAACGCCAACGAACGACTGACCGGGGACCACGGTGCATTGATCGTCGAGTCGGGCGGCGCGCACCGGGAAATATCCCTCGTGGCGTGAAATGCGCCGCGACCCTCATGCGCGCGCCTTGCCTTGACGGGCTCGTGTGGCGTAGGAGCGCTGGGGAGTGCTCTCCGCACTACTAGCTCAATGCGGCCGAGCGCGAGCGCGAGCGCGGAACTCGCGGCATCCGCCAGAATTGACTATACTATCCGCCAAGTGGCAACCCTTGGAGGGCAGTCATGGCGAGTCTTGCGGCACCCGCTCCCGAAAGCTTCCGCTCTGTCGAGCACCTGCTCGGCGGCCGGAAAGTTCTGCGCGCCGGAGCGCATTCGACGTTCGACTGGATCGAGACGATCCGAAGGGGGATTCCTGCGGCCGCGGTCGAATCCCTGCGCAAAGCGATCAAACTGTCGCAACCCGAGATTGCCCGGGCCTTGGGTATTCCGGAACGTACGCTCGCCCGCAGGAAGCGCGAGGGCGTGCTGAGCAGCGAGGAATCGGCCAAGCTCCTGCGCCTGGCTCGAGCGGTCGGACGCGCCAATGAGGTGTTCGAAGCTCCCGCAGCCGCTCTCGACTGGCTTAAATCGCCCAATTCGGCGCTCGCAGGAAAGATGCCCATCAGCCTGCTGGATACCGAGATCGGCGCCGAAAGCGTGCTCGACACGCTGGGCCGGATCGAACACGGCGTGTTCGCGTAACGGCCGCCGTGCTGACGGTCTGGCGGCTGACCACCGCCCGGTTCGCCAGATCCGCGTTTTCCGGCGAGGGTGCGCGACTCTACGGCGGACGATGGAACCGGAAAGGCGTCCGCCTCGTATACACGGCGGCAAGCCAGTCCCTCGCCATGCTCGAAATGCTGCTCCAGGACGAACCTCCGCGGGCGCGCTACGTGATGATCGAGGCGCGCATTCCGGCCGCGGTAACGATAGACCGCATCGGGGTCGAGGATCTTCCCTCGGGCTGGCGGGACCTTGCGCTCCGCGAAAAGCGGCAGGCCATTGGAACGCAATGGGTCAGAAAGCAAAGTGCAGCGGTTCTTGCGGTGCCAAGTGCCGTGATCGCCGCCGAAACCAACTACCTGCTCAATCCGCTGCATCCGGAGTTCCGTCGAATCGAGATCGGCAAACCTCGCAAATTCGAGACCGATCTTCGGCTCATCAGGAGTGCCTGAAGTCGGGGTCAGAGTAAATTGACCCGCGACATGGAGTGCATCGGGTCAAGCGGACTCTGACGTGATATCATTGGGGATATGATTGAGCGGCTGGTCGTGGACACGAACGTTCTCGTGGCAGCGGTCTGCAGCGCGCGGGGTGCTTCGTTTATCGTGCTGCGGGGCATCGTTGAGGGCAGGATCCGGCCGTCGGTGTCGGTGCCGTTGTTCGTCGAGTACGAGAGCACACTGCTCGATCCGAGGGTGCGGCGGATGCATCGCCTGTCCCGCGCCGACGTGACCGCGCTGCTGGACGCAATTGCGCTGCGGGTGCACGCCGTAAAACTGCACTTTCGCTGGAGGCCGCAGTTGAGCGATCCCGGCGACGAGATGGTCCTGGAGACGGCTGTGAATGCCATGGCAAAGACGCTGTTGACGTTCAACGAGAGGGATTTCATGCCCGCGGCCGGCAAGTTCGGCGTTGAGGTGGTCGCGCCGGGGGCGTTCGTGTTGCGGCATCGTGTCCGCCTCGATGCGTAAGGGAGCACTGAGATGAGCCAGTATGCGCTGAGACTTCCGAATTCCTTGATGGAGCACGTGAAGAAGCTCTCCAGGCAGGATCGCGTGTCCATGAACCAGTTCATGCTCTCGGCGATCGCCGAAAAGGCCTCCGCCGTGGCGACTGAAGAGTATTTCAAGAGCAGGGCGGCACGCGCCGACATGGCCAGGGCGAGGGCCGTGCTGCAAAAGATCCAGCGCCTCGGGAATCCGCCGTTGCCGCAGGATGAAATGCCGACGCCCGCTCCGGCGGCGCGACGCAGGACACGACGTTCCGTAGGAATGGGGTCAGAGTAAATTGACCCGCGATTACTTGCTCTGACCCCGATCCCGCCAAGACGCCCCTGGGGCGCGCAGCCGCGCCCGCTTACTCAGTCTTCCTGAGGCAGAATTTCAAGCCCTCGGCCGGCCTTCGTGCGGTAGATTTCGAAGTCGGCGCGATCACGACGCCCGAATCAACGAGCACCGCCCAGGCGCGGTACTTCAATCGAGGCGCGCATTCCGGCGGCGGTAACGATAGACCGCATCGGGGTCGAGGATCTTCCCTCGGACTGGCGGGACCTCGCGCTCCGCGAAAAGCGGCAGGCCATTGGAACGCAATGGGTCAGAAAGCAAAGTGCAGCGGTTCTTGCGGTGCCAAGTGCCGTGATCGCCGCCGAAACCAACTACCTGCTCAATCCGCTGCATCCGGAGTTCCGTCGAATCGAGATCGGCAAACCTCGCAAATTCGAGACCGATCTTCGGCTCATCAGGACCTGAAGTCTCGTACTGGCTTCATCCTTCCCGGTGCTATACCCTCAGCTCCCCGCCGGCCAGCGCTGCCGCGTGAAACACACTTCCGGCGCCTGACAGGCGGCGCAGCCAGCTCCTCTACCAGGTCAAGCCGGTATCCACCCTTTGCAGCGCCCCGCGTTGCCCCTGGCGGCGGGGATCCGCCAAGCCAAGGTATCATTGCACCTTCCCTGGCGAATACGGAACGCAAGGCGCCGCACCGATCCGACCCATGAGCGAAATCCCCTCTCAGACCGCCACCACTGCTTCGCAGGACCAGCCGGGCGCCTTCGCGCCAGAGGGTGGCGAAGACGAGATCAGCCTCCTTGACCTGCTGCTCGTGGTCGCCGAGAACGCGCGGCTGCTGATTTTCGGGCCGCTCCTCGCGGGCCTTGTGGCGCTCGGCATTGCGTTCATCATCCCGCCCACCTTCACCGCCACCACCCGCATCCTGCCCCCGCAACAACAACAGGGCGCGGCCGCGATGCTCGCCTCGCAGCTTGGGGCGTTGGGCGGCCTTGCCGGTGCGGCCGGGCTCAACATCAAGAACCCGGCGGATACTTACATTGCCCTCATCAAGAGCCGCACCGTCGCCGACCGCCTCATCGAACGCTTCGACCTGATGCAAGTGTATGAAGCGAAGCTCCGGCAGGACGCCCGCAAGGCGTTGGAGGGTGCGACCAAGGCGTCCTCCGGCAAGGACGGCCTGATCACGATCGAAGTGGACGACGAGGATCCCAAGCGCGCCGCGGACATCGCCAACGCCTATGTGGAAGAGCTGCACAAGCTCACCGGCTCGCTGGCAATCACCGAAGCACAGCAGCGGCGCGTGTTCTTCGAGAAGCAGCTACAGCAGTCGCAAGAAAACCTGAAAAGAGCGGAATTGGCCCTAGGCCAGACGGGCGCCGGCGAGAGCCTGATCCGCTCAGCGCCGCAGGCGATGGTCGAGGGCATCGCGCGCCTCAAGGCGCAGGTCACCGCGCAGGAAGTTCGGCTTGCGACCATGCGCGGATCCCTCACCGAGGAAAATCCCCAATTGCGACTAGCGCAGCGGGAACTGGCTTCGCTTCGCGCGCAGCTTTCGCTAGCCGAGCGCGATCAGCCGAGCAAGAACGCACCAGGCGCCGAATACCTGAACCGCTACCGCGATTTCAAGTACCAGGAGACGCTGTTCGATCTGATGGCGAAGCAATACGAGATGGCGCGGCTCGACGAAGCGCGTGAGGGGGCGGTGATTCAGGTCGTTGACCCGGCTGTCGTGCCGGAAAGGAAATCGAAGCCGAAGCGGGCGCTGGTAGCCGTGCTCGCGACGTTGGTCGCAGGCTTTCTCCTGCTGCTGTACGTCTTCATGCGCCAATCGCTGCGCAACGCCGAAAGTGATCCCGAGAGCTCGCGAAAGCTCGGGCTGGTGGCCGCTGGGTTCCGGCGGCTCCGGAGAGGTTGGCGCGTTTAGCTTCGCCCCGGTGGGCGATGTCGGGGCGCGCCTGGTCGGAAGAGGATTGCTAGGAGAACATCTCCGCGTCTTTCAGTAAAACGCCGTTGCGATCCTTCTCGGCCACGATCGCGCTTCCCTCGATGGGCCAAGCGATCGCGAGCGCAGGGTCGTTCCACCGGATCGAGCGCTCCGACGACGGATCGTAGTAGTCGGTGGTCTTGTACAGGAATTCGGCGTAATCCGAGGTGACGTAGAAGCCGTGTGCGAACCCCGGCGGGATCCACGCCATTCTCTTGCGTGCCGCCGAAAGCTCGAACGCGACCGTGCGGCCGAAGGTTTGTGAGCTCCGCCGGATATCCACCGCCACGTCGAACACCGAACCCGCAATTACGCGCACCAGTTTGCCCTGCGGCTGGCGCAACTGGTAATGCAATCCGCGCAGGACGCCTCTCACCGACCGCGAGTGATTGTCCTGCACGAATTCGACATTGACGCCGGTTGCCTGGGCGAAAGTGCGCCGGTTGAAGGACTCGAAGAAAAAGCCGCGCGCGTCGCCGAACACTTTCGGCTCCAGCAACAGGACCTCCGGGATCGCGGTGCGCGTCACCACCATCAGTACACCTTTTCCGCCAGTACGCGCAGCAGGTACTCGCCGTAGCCGCTCTTGGCTAGCGGCTGCGCCAGCGCTTCGAGTCGTGCGGCGTCGATGTAGCCCATGCGGTAGGCGATTTCCTCCGGGCAGGCGATCTTCAGCCCCTGGCGCTTTTCGATCGTCTCGATGAACTGCGAAGCGTCCAGCAGCGACTCGTGCGTGCCGGTGTCTAGCCAAGCGAAGCCGCGGCCCATGGTGCGCACTTCCAGCTCGCCCCATTCGAGGTAGCGGCGATTGACGTCGGTGATCTCGAGCTCGCCGCGCGCCGAGGGCTTGAGGCCCGCGGCGATTTCGAGCACCCGGTTGTCGTAGAAATACAGGCCCACCACGGCGTAGCGCGATTTCGGCTGGCGTGGCTTCTCCTCCAGGCTCATGGCGCGCCCACGCGCATCGAACTCGACCACCCCGTAGCGTTGCGGGTCGGTGACCGGATAGGCAAACACGGTGGCCCCTCTTGCGCACCCCCCGGCCTGCTCGAGCAGGCCGGTCAGCTCGTGACCGTAGAAGAGGTTGTCGCCCAGGATCAGCGCCACCGGGTCGCGGCCGACGAACTCGCGCCCGATAAGCAAGGCCTGCGCCAGCCCCCCGGGCGAGGGCTGCACGGCGTAGGCCAGCCGCAATCCCCACTGGCTCCCATCGCGGAGCAACTCGGCAAAGCGCGGCGTGTCCTGCGGAGTCGAAATGACGAGGATGTCGCGGATGCCAGCCAGCATCAGCGTCGTCAGTGGGTAATACACCATAGGCTTGTCGTAGACCGGCAGCAATTGCTTGGACACCACCTGCGTCACCGGATACAGGCGCGTGCCCGAGCCACCCGCGAGAATGATGCCCTTCATACTGCGTCCACATGGCGCGCATCGCGGCGCAACGCCTCGTGGCCTCGCAGATTGCCCGTAAAGCTGGGTTTGTCAAGATTGCCCGCCGGCTCGCCCGTGAGACCGATCGTAGACAGGACAAAGTTGGCGCCGATGAAGTCCGCGCTGTCAATGATGAGAAGCATTTGCTGTCGAATTGTAAGGCACGCACAGCGTGCATATCGGCGATTGCGTAGACACGCTGTCCTCCGGGACCACCGGGGCCAAGTCTGTGACCAACTTCTTGTGCTGGCGAGCGGCGCTCGATTGGCGGTGCCGCAAATCCTGTGCGAAAATTTGCCGGTGGGCGATCGCCATTTGGGCGGAATCGCCGTCTGCTGAACCCGCGGAAAGAAGCGCTCGCCCGCTTTCGAAAAGTATCGGCAACTCTCTGCCAGGCGCATTCAGCGCTGACAACGCGATGCCGAGCTGCCCGCAAGGGGGGTGGCGTGTGCGCGCTGGCTTGCGCTTCGGCATACTCCAAGAAAGTCCTACACTAAGTCGCCGCGATTAGCGCACTTTTCGATTCGATGAAAACCCACCTGCCGGCGATAGCCTTGTCTCTTGTCTTGCTCATTGCGACGGGACTCAAGGACTCGTTCGGCCCGACGCTCTACTATCCATACGTGGTGGTGGATGCTTCAGCAGGAATCCAGTTAAAAATCCTGCAACGTGGTCAGAGTAGCAGCCGGTGCTCTCAGTCGATCGCGACGCAGATCGCGGCCATTCAAGGCAGTTGCGCGGTATGCCGCATTGTGGAGAGCAGTTGTCTTGGCGGCCTTGGCGATGCGCAAATGCAATGGCTCGGAGAGTCACATCTCGATACTGCATCGGTCCGAATGGCGAATGGAGTTATCACCTATGAATCAGTCAATCCGTCGCTCGCGCTGCTGACCTGCCAGGAGAGCGAACGGCAAAGCCGCGCAAACCCCGCCGCGTCAAGGGTGACTTGCTATCCGGCCGGGACGGTACGACCGCTGCCCGCGGCAGAGCGTGACCGGCTGGCCAGGAACCGATCGGCGTACGTCGGTTTTCTTGAAGCTGGTTCGGTGTTCGCCGTGGCGCTCGCCACGCTGCTTCTGCTGGGTTCCTTCCGGAGGAGGGCGCTCAATGGGTCAGCCGCGCCGCAAAGCGCCGATCCGTCGCCCGCCCGCGCGCCCGGCGGGGCAAAGTTTCGGTGGATCCAGAAACTTGCTCTGGCCGGGGCGGACACACTCGTTCTTCTCGGTGTCTTTGCCCTGCTGGGATTTCCGCTGGCCGACGATGTCCCGGCATGGGTGCGCTACGACATCAAGACTCTCGCGGTGCACTGCGCGCTTGTCGCGATCACGGTAGGCTGGTTCTGGACGGGCTTGGAACACTACGCTCGGCGCCGCCCCTTTTGGGACGAACTGAGGGATATCTTAAGGACGCTGAGCTTCATGTTCCTTCTGGCTGGCGCTACCGTCTTCTATGCCGGGCTGGATGCGGGACGCGGCACGTACCTGTGGGTCTGGGCGTTCACGTTCGTCCTTTTGCCCCTGGCGCGTGCTGTCGCGAAAGCCATCCTTGAGGCGCTCGATTTGTGGCAGCGCCCGGCGGTTATCCTCGGTACGGGACAGAACGCCCGTGACGCATGTCTCGCGCTCAAGAGCGAGCACGGCATGGGCTACCGAATCGATGCATTCATCGAGCTCGAGAACGATAACGCCGCTAATTCCGAGAGGATCGAAATGGAAGGCGAAGCCTATCCGATTCTCGCGCCGAGAAACGGCCTGGAAGCATTGCTCGCCGAATTGGGCAAGCCGCAGCTCATTCTTGCCCTGGAGACCCTCAGTACGCCGAAGATGCAAACGCTGGTGCAGCAACTCGCCGCGACCGAGCACAACATCCACGTCATTCCTGCCATTCGCGGACTGCCCCTTTTTGGCACGCAGCTATCGCACTTCTTCAGTCACCAGGTGCTATTCCTGACCATCCGCAACAATCTGTCCCGTCGCAGCTACCGATGGACCAAGCGGCTGTTCGATCTCGTTGCCGCAAGCGCGCTCCTCGTGTTGCTTTCCCCGGTGCTGCTTGCGCTGGCGATCCTGATACGTCGGACCGGTGGCACGGCCTTGTATAGTCACACCCGCATCGGACGCGATGGCAGGCCCTTTCAATGCCTGAAGTTCCGATCCATGCGGCCGGATGCCGATCGCGTCCTCGAGGAACTGCTGGCCAAGGACGCGCAAGCCCGCTCGGAATGGGAGAAAGACCTCAAGCTGAAGAACGACCCGCGGGTCACCGCTTTGGGTCGCTTTCTGCGGAAAACGAGTCTCGATGAGCTGCCGCAACTCATCAACGTCATCAAGGGCGAGATGAGCCTCGTAGGCCCGCGCCCGATTGTCAGCGAGGAGCTGCAACGCTATGGCGAATGCGCCATGCTTTATTTGCAGGTGTTGCCCGGTATTACCGGCCTGTGGCAAATCAGCGGCCGCAACGACACGAGCTATGCGGAAAGAGTGAGCCTCGATGCCTGGTACGTGCAGAATTGGTCGCTCTGGTACGACATCGCGATACTATTCAAGACAGTCAACGTCGTGCTAAACAGGCGGGGCGCCTACTGAGCCGGGCCGCGGCTCCCCGCAGACGCTGCGAAATCCGGCCACCCGGTTTGAACTCCTAGGCCAGCGGCATCGTGCCGTTCCCGCCGGCGCGCGCATTCTCCCGGATCCAAAAATTTCGATTCAGGCTGATCGTCTTCTTGAGCGCCCGCGGGAGGAGATGTTCCCTCCGGCCAAGCTGATAGGAGCAATACTTGATTGCCGAACGCAGCAGCGCGGAAGGAATAAGCCAAGGCGACGTTTTCATGAGAAAGCGAATTTCGGATCGGACGAAGCGCGCTCCTTCGTTCGCGGGCTCTCCGAGCTGGTCGATCAGCCACCGCTCCCTGGTGTGCATTACGCCGACATCGAAGTAACGTCTGAATTCCTGAGCATAGGAGTAGTCATGAGAATGGTACACGCAGGCGTCGGCGCAGTACGCCACCTTCCATCCTTGCAATAGCAGTTTTGCCGCAACCAGAGTGTCTTCTCCAAAAATCGTATCGGAGGGGAAACCTCCCACTTGCATCAGTGCTTCGCGCCGGTAGGCGGCAAAGGAGTTGGAGCAAAAGGCGGCCTTGAGGCCGATCTGCGCGACATCGGCAAGCGAAGTGACGCGTGAAAATGCCGGATAGTTGAAAGCGCGCGCGTGGGCCTCGATGTCGCCCGAGTGTGGCCTCGCACGCTGACGGCCATACGCCACCGCCACGCTCGGATCGTCAAGCGCTGAAAGAAGCAGCTGCAAAGCATCGGGCTCCACGAGGACCGCATCTTGCGTAAGGAACACGACAGCGCCGGCGCGCTCCGCGAGGTTCACTGCGAACTGCCGGGTCGCCCCGTGATCGAATTCGCTACGTCGGACGGGCGCTACCCTGTATCCAGCGGCTCTTGCCAGGTCCGCTGTACCGTCGTCTGACATGGAGTCCACGATGATCACTTGCTCGGGCCGCACGGATTGGGCTAACAGTGACCGATGGAGCTCGCCCCACCAGCGCACAGCGTTAAGCGTTGGAATGACCAGCGCGACGTTTTCGGTTCTTGAAATCACGCGTACAGAGCTTTCCACTGTCAAGTGTTCCCAAATGCAAGCCAACGACTGCCAACGCGCTTAACGCTCGAACCACCGGACAAACGCGTACTTGGCCAGTGCGTAGAGAACGTATGGCGACCGAGTCCTGACGCAAAGACGTAAATCATTTCTAGCGGAACGCAATCTCGCCTCGTTCGACATTCTCGCTCGATCGCGGCTCCAGCCGCGGCAATGGCAGGCCACAAGAGACGACGAATAAATTATGGTCCATCCTGCCCCTCTAAGTCGAAGTGACAGGTCGATATCCTCTTTGTACATGAAGAAATTTTCGTCGAATATCTCACCCTCACCGAGCAGAATTTCGCGCAGTGCCTTCGAGCGGCAAAACATCAGCGCACCACATATCGCAGGCACCTCGGTCGGCCCCTCATCGAACGCGCTACTCAAGCGCTGGCCTTGTCCCCGGTCGTACCAGCGTCCATACCACGTTCGAAAAATTCCGGTCGAGTCGATCAGACCAGTGGGTTTGCCCGCGCTGATGTCGAACCCGACCAATTTGCCGGTGAGGGCGCCAACGCGTGAATTTTGTGGTTGCTCCATGTACCGCAGAGCCTTGTCTATGAAATCCGAAGACTGAAGAAAGGCGTCCGGATTCAAGAACAAAATATAGTCGTAGGAGTCAATGAGGCGCTGGACTCCAATATTATTGGCTCTGCAGAAACCGATGTTAGCAGACTCTAAGATCAGGGTAATTCGGCCATACCGATCTCGCAAGTGGTTAAGGTATTCAGGATCTGTTGACAAACTATCTACAATAATCACGGCGTCGGGCGGGCGAATCTGACCCATTAAGCAGGCGACATTCGTACTGATAAAGGGCTGGCTGTTGTGTGTCACTATCACTACGCCGACCCTTGATTGTTCTGGCGCCATGAACCTCAGAACGTGCAAATAGAAAAGGAGAAATCGGGGTGCCAAACTACTGAGGAAGTGTGTGCTTGTGCGGCAACGCCGATGCCAGTGCTGCTACGAGTTCGCCGAAGTCCGGTCAGCCCCGCCTCAAAAATGGCGCTTGGCAGCTCTAACGCACGCAGAGCTAGGTGCCCGACGTTCGGCGGCGCGCCCGCCGCCGGTTGATCCCTCCAATCCGCTTAGCATCAATTCGCCATCATCTCACGTCATAGGATTATCGGACGTTTACGTTTGACCCGGCCACGGGTAGACGAGACTGAATGGTCGCCTGGGCCAGGTCAAGCGGCTTCAATCCGTAAGGACCACGAAGTTTCAATGCGACAAAAAAGCTAATTAACACAATTAACACCACGTATTTCAGGAAATAACTTGTGAACACAATATACCATTCACCCATCGCCAGCGGATCAAGCAGAATTATGTAGATCATGGCCATTATGAGGGCACGCGCTATTTGTCTTAGAGAGATGTGACGAACAAGATAGTAAGAGAGCAAACCAAACAATATTCCGGTGAGCAACTGATAGAACAATAAACCTAGACTACCCAGCGTATAAAGCCCTATCGCAGGATTTCCGGAAGTAAAACGGACTCCGCTAGAAATGTAGGACGTTACAAGGCTGGCGGGGCTAACGGCATACATAAGGACATTCACGCCCGAATCCCTAACATCGCCAGAGGGTACAAACAATGTCGACAAATCGGTGCCGACGATCTGCTGTTTACGGAGATTGATCTGATCTATGCCCCACCATACATGACCCTGCAAGCCGAACATACGATCAAAGACGAATTGTGCAGCAGCGCTCGCATCAAATCCGTAGGTCCTGGAATAATGATAGATGATCAGCATCAGTAAGAAAACCATCACTACCGATGCCAAGGTGATCCGTCCAAAGGTGAAAAGTGATGTGACACGTCTTTGCGCCTGCACGACCATGATCGGCATCAAGTACATAAAGATTGCAAGAATAATTCCTGAGAATTTGTCCCCCGTCAGAATATTCATGAGTATTATGCCGGCCAGCATATATCGGGTTGCCAAAGCATGGCGGCCACGATAATGAGCAGCCACAATACCGCAGGCAAATGCAAGTATCGGAAGTTTGGCGGCCAGACTCTTGATTAGAGGATAATTATCGAAATATTCAAAGCGGCTTAGTTCCTGAAGCAGAGGCGAACCAAATGCAAACAATGCGAAGAGTAGGACGGCAAAAAGTAGGCCTGCTGAAACATATATAGCCAAGCGGATCAGACGTTCGGCTCGGCTGAATCCGGACGGCCGGGAGGCATTGATGGGGAAAAGGTGCTTGACAAGATTGTATGTCCACAATGCTGAGACAAAGAAGAGCGCGTTGTACATAACGAGCCTGACAGTGGAGCCAGTGGGGTATCCAAAAGTGAATTGTTCAAGAATGTACCCGCCCGATTCGATATGAGCATTTGATACTGTGGCCGCGAACTGCCCAAGCAACATGCCGATAGCGACTGCGAAAAATCCTTGCTCGCATCGCCATACTAAGTAAATGAACAACACCCATGACAACGCTGCGCAATACGCGAGCCAATCAAACGCACCGATCAGAAGCACCGTATAAAGGCCCGGTAACGGCAATAGGACCAGAGTCGCGTGTCGGAGCAATGACGAATAGGCAGCCATCACCACTGCTTCGCAATGGGAGTATTCATTGAGGGTGTACCGAATTCTTGGCAAGCAGGATTGCGTTTGATGTTCGCGTGCCCGGCCCGGGAGCAGGGTGGCAAGTCTGTTTAGCGCGACTCTCTAATATCGGACGGGTCTGAGCCATCTGGCCCCCATATATGGAACCGCGCAGCGTCATGCGAGACCTTTTCCCGTGGTCAGGGGCGGCTGCACTCGTCAAAAGGTCCCCAAGGGTTCATTTGTAGCATCTCCTCGCCTGAGCCCCAATTCGCCAATGGCCCGCAATCAAGCAACACCGGGACCACGCAACTGCAAACAGAAGCGAATGCCGCAGCAATTCGCATTGTCGCAAGGGCAAAACGTCCTAAGTGAGGACAATACGCAGTCCGATTGGCACCGATTAGCCTGCAAAGGAAGAATTATCTGCTGAATTTCCGGCGCCCACTTTTTGTGCGACAACCAAAATGTGCATTGGTCGAATCGTCTCAATCGTCTTGATTTGTAAACCCATATAGTCGATAAGACTGACAGCAAGACGCGTATCAAAGACATGATGGTGTAAGCACCTGTTCTCGGAGTTACGCGCGGAGCGCGCATGGAACGCCGCCAGATTCCCGGCTTCTGGATCAAGTTCCAAATCATGCAAGGCCAGTATTTCTGGCAGGTGTGCAAGGTCATCCTCGCCTACGCCTTTATTAAAATCGTCAATCAAGTGTTCCATCGCTGTTACGGGTCGTCGGTGATCAAAAGTTCCGTCTTTGTGCGGCAACAGCATCGCCAGCGCGCCTTCATCTTTCAATATGCGTATCCACTCGGTCAAAGCCAAGATCGGGTTCGCGGAATGCTCAAGAACGTGTGACGAAAGCACGAAATCATAAGTGCCGGAAGGTACGCATCCCATGGCCGTTGCCTCGGCGATATACTGCCGCCCAGCTGATTTCCTCGGATCGAACTGGTATGTCTGCCCGCTTTCAATACTGCCTTCCCAAACGGTATTTCCGGAAAAATTGCAATTATCGAGCTGCCCGGCTATTGGATATACAGGGAATATGTTCCGTCGGGTGAAGACCTGGCTTGGGCCGCCGATCTCCATACCTTTCTTGTCGCGAAAGAATCTCTCGAAACGCTGATATGACTTGGCGCGCAAAGCCAATAACCCGCGTATCCGGGAATCGGCGACATACATCAATCCTGGAACGCCTTGCGTTCGCAGAATATGGGTGACTTTTCGAATCACGGACATTTTGTGCCAAACATAGTCTGGTCCGATATCCTTCCTACACAGTTCGGACTTGCGCAACTACGGTGCTCCGTATGCCCTGCCTGGCAAAGGCTTTTTAGCCTTTCGCTTTGCCACTGTTGCCTACGATGCCGTCACGCAATCCGCGCAAAGCATACGCCAACGAAAGAACCGGGGCATCATCGATCAGCGGCATCGTCAGCAATCGAACCGCCAATCCCATCAAGAGTCTGATTTTGTGTGCCAGTGGGACATAAGAGCGTGCACAGACATACAGCGAATTGCGAAAATAATAGTAGCGTCGAATGGGACTGTACTTTAGCAGGCGCAAACCGAATAATTCTGTCGTTGCTGCGTCCGAACAATGATGCCGCATTCTGACCGAGAAGCAACCGAAGTTTGAGAATCCGGCCGCACCAGCTCTAAAACACCATTCGGAATCCACGAGATCAACAAACATGTCATCTCTGAACTTGAGCCCTTCTCGCCACATGGAAACCGGAACAAGCATGCCTGACGTAATGAGAACATCTACTGGTGTCGCGCTGCGCCCCGCCTGGAAGTAGATTTTTCTTACCCTTAAGCCATGCGTTCGAAAAAATGGAAACTGAACGATGCTTTCCCGGTCGTCAAAGAAGGAGGGGCCGATTGCCCCAACTTTGAAAGTCTTTTGTTGCGCTAGTGTTCTCCAAGTCTGCACAAGGGCACTAACATGATCTTCGGCGGGTTGGCTGTCTTGGTCAAAGGTGACCACGAACTCAACCTCATCCCGCGCGGCGAACATAAAACCGTAATTCAAGGCCGTTGCAATCCCAACATTACTTTCAAAAGTGTGCATGCAGAGATTCGAAAAGGACTTGAGTTCTCTTTCCAGTTCAGCACTTATTCCTCCATTATTCAGGATCCATACGTCAGAAGCTTGCACACAAAGTTTCGTGACCAAGGTCCATAGAAGTTCTCTGTCCGGATAAAAACAAATGACTAGGGCCCTCACATTGCTGGGAACGCTACTGCTCATGAGTTACGGCAGGACCCGGAAGGCTGCGCGTGCAGGCTGAGTGCGCGGATTCCAAGCACCAAGAATGCCGGACTGCATAGGCGTTTGTCTGTTAGTCAGGAATTGCCGCATTTGCTATCCGCTTGAATTCGGCGAGCCACAGTTCAAACGCATCAGCGGAGTTCCTTGCGAACTGTCGACAAAACGTCGCGACCGCACTCTGCCGTGCAGGTGCATGCCACCAAGTTTCAACGTCATCATAAACTCGGTTAACAGCCACCCCGGCGCCCTCTGGCGTATCGAAAAGAATACCGTTTTGTCGCAGCAAGTCATAATAGGGCTGAGCCTCCGGTCTCAATTCGTATGACTTGGGGTTCCAAAACAGGATCGTCGGCGTATTGGCTGCGAGTGCCTCGGCGAACGTCGTGGAAAAGTGATCGCATACATAGAGACGACAATTCGCCACGCTCTCGTGGAACGGAACGCCCCATGTTTCGATCGTCACTCCTGGAATGAATCTATTGAGACGCTGAACAATCTCCGGCTCGCCATCGCGATGAGGACGCAAGCGGATAGCCGACGTTACGTCGCGAAGCAAAGTATTGGCAAAGCGGGCTTGCCACGAAGTGTATTCGCTAAAATGCTGTTGCAACAAAAACTGTATCGGATACCTCGGAAACTCCGTAATTACCCAAAGGAGGCCTGTTTTGCGATTGCTGGCGCCACTTGCCTTTCTCCCCACTAACTTGGTTGCGGGGAAAGGCACAACTGTGGCCGCACAATTAGTTCGCTCCCATCCCCATGAATAGTAACGATCGACTATCGCTGTTTCATGATCCTCACCTGGCATAATAGCCATCCCCCCATAGTTTGCTCCATGGGAAGTTCCCAGTAATAGCACACGCCTCTCAGCTGAGGCGGCAGCCCACTGCTTAAATGGCTCATCGAAATACCAAGAGTTCGCGCTGAATATCGCGCTGCATTGTCGTGGATATTGTTTCTTACCGTCGCTAAGAACAGATTCATACCCTTCAATAAAACACTTGGGCATATCTAACATTAAGATCGCCGTCAAACATCGTTCGAACTCGCCATCACCTATCCAGATATTGTTCAGTTTCTGGCGGATATTTTTATCGCATGCACTCAATTCTGGTTTCGGTAATTGCCCCCAAATTGGTAAAGCTTTACCCATAGTTTTGATTAAGAGTCGCAATTGAAAGAGCTTGGAAAAAAGGGAGTCTCTAAGAACAATTGATTGGCGTGCTCTGTGACCGAGACCCGAACATATTCTTGCGAGATAGACCGCAGCTTTACGCCTCCATGACCTACCGTTAAGCGTTGCGTACACAGAGCTTCGTACTATTTGCGCTTCCTTCCGTGGGAAAGCCTTGCCAAGCGCCGTAAGAAGCTTTGTGTAAATCTGGAGATTGAACGAATCCTCTCGGGTCAGATAATGGAAGTCCAGCGTATCGGAAGGGACTACGAATGAGTTCTCCGACAGCACCATTGTGGTGCAATCTGGGTATTGCTCGAGCGCGTGTTTTAGGTGACAGTACCTGTCGTAGCAAACGGTTATATAGAACGCAAGCCATGGTCCAAGTACGATTCTCCAATAACGGGGGCCGTGCCGAGTTCCATGGATTGTATTTAGGACATTTCCCAGCGAGGGCAACAGCCTCTCGTAGATCTCATTGACGTAATGGTAGGCGGCACGAGCCGCTTCGCTGTTGTCAAACGGGCTTTCCAGAAGTCGGCCGTCGAGCGGCTCCCAATATGAGCGGCGGCCGTAGAGCAGACACCACTCCCCCAGGAATACAATGGGCTTCGTGGTGTCCCAGAATTCTTCTAACGCCGTCGTGGCAAGAAAGACCTTTTCAGTGTCGTCGGCTCGGATACGGCTCATTTGGGACGCGGGAGTAAATGACTGCGATCACGCCGTGCTCAACGCAACCGAAAACCGCATTAACCTGCCTCCCGTTCGCGATGTGTCATCCAACTCACACAGAGAGAACGAAAGCCGGGCCAAATAGCGATCTCGCGAGCATTGATGTTGCAGCATGGGTATCGCAGCGCAGTCGGCGGGATTCCAGGTCAGTACAAGGCAACGGCTTCGGGCATCCTCGATCACAAGACGTCCGTCCGTGGCGCCGAAAGCGGCGGTGCTGGAGACCAATGTCGAGGCGGCGCCGCCATGATTAACGACATCGTCAAGTTGGAAGAATTCGGTTTTCTGCCCGCCGTTTGCGCAGCGCACGGCAAGGGGTAACGAAAGCGACTCGGGAAGGAGTGTGATGATGCCGACGCGAACGATTCCCTGCGGGCGCTTGGACGGCTGAAAGTCGTACGTCAACGTGACCCGCTCGGTATCAACACCGACCGTGATTGTTTTCTCCAAGTTACCTTCTACTAGTGGAATCATTGCACTGATCAATATCTCGGTGCCTCGCTGCCGGATGTTTGGTAACACCCATTCGAGATCGGTCACGCGAACGCGCTCGCCGGGCATCTCGATGATCACGCCGCCAGAGTAGAAGTCTGCACCCAGCTCAATGGAACTGAAGTAGCCTTGCGGCAACGTTCCCACAACTGGCGCGAAGTCATGGGACTTGAACGCCAGCGATCTTATTGTCAGGCCGCGACGCGCGTTCAAGACAAGGTGAATGTAAGGCGTCTTGATGGTCCACAGAATGCCTTCCTCGTTCTGGGTAATCTGCACGCCTTTCGGGAAATCGATGCCACTAGGGAGTCGATTGGATTCCACAGTGTCGGTGCCGCTACTCTGGATTCGCTCTAGGCCCAATTGACACCGCAATGCGGAAACGCGCACGACTGCATCATTCCATCGAGCGTCGGTGATGTGGGTACGCAGATCGCTGGCCCATAATTCGCAGAGTTCCCGCCAACTGTCGTCTTGCTCGGTGCCGCTTTCACGAAATGCCTGATGAATCTGGTGACAAGACGTATTCAGCCAGAGATCATCTCTGCCCGTCACTGCCCAGCGCGCAATGTTGTACTTAGCCTGTTTCTTGACGGGAATCGGCTGGCACACTGACGTCAATCGTCTCCCATTCGGTTTTGGCGTAGCCGCTTGTAGCTCCAGCGCCTCGCCGGGACTCAGCCATGTCAGCGCAAGGTACTCCTGCAGCCCGTGACATACGCGCTTAAGGCGTTGCCATTCCCCCTCAGGGTGCAGTCGCGACTCGGCCACAAATCGCCCTGGCCGATAGTCGAATATCTCTGCGTCATTGCAATAGATGGGCAGGGGAGCATTGTCCTGATCTGCGCGTCGCCCGACGTACGCCATATATTCGGAGACCGGAATATCCCCGTGCACGACCCGCTGTAACCGCTGAAAGAGTATTGAGTCCGACCAAAGAACGGGCAGCGGAAAATCTCCGCACCCCATCGCATGTGTCGGGGTTGCCGAAATTGGCGCATGATCCAGACCCAGCGCTAGGCGCACGTTGTCCCGGTCCATGACGATGCCCTCGTAACCGGATTCGACGTACACGTCCACCATTCCGGTTGAAAAGGCCATTTCATTCACCAGCGCGACCTTGGGTGTGACCCCCAGCACCTCCCGATAGGTCTCCAGCCCCAGTTTCTGGTTCCGGCGATTCACGTCGTACGGCACCAGCGGACCAATGATCTGGGACCAGCCGCTTCCGATCAGTTCGCACTGCCGGCCAGCAAGCATCTGGCGGAAGCGCTCTACCCAGGAATGATCCAGCGTGGCGATCTGGCGCAGCGTCCAGCCTGTCAGTTCAATACCAATTGGAATTCCGGTGTCCTCTGCCAAACGAAGCAGCGGCCAATAGCACTTACGGATCACCTCTGGGCGTGCCTCAGCCGGGATCGACGAGAAGGCGAGATTAAGGTGAAAGAGGAGATAACCTTGAGCCATGACTAGCGTAACAATTCCGCCACCGCCTGCGTGAATTTCCGCCTACCCAGAACCGACATTCTCTGTCTCGCGCGCCGTGACAGGGAGGCAGCCAACTCATGATCTGCCATCAATTTGTTCAGTTTGCCAACGGCGTCCGTTTCACCCGTCGCCACGAGTGCAACACGCAGCGCCGCAATTATGGCCAGCTCTGCATCGTCTTTACCATCGTATGGCGAGAACACGACAGTCGGCACGCCGTAATGAAGCAATTCGAAAAAGCTTACGCCATAAATTGTGACCGCATAGTTGGCGTCTGCCATCAGGTCATTCAGATCAGAGGGGGATTGATGATTGGATATCCGCAGCCGAGGGAAAACAGGCCAAACCGGCCCTTGTGCAAAAGGCCCCGTAACCCAGTGCAGCTCGGTGTCGCTGGGAAGCGCCTCGTCCAGTAGCGTTGGTAATGTCTTGCCTAAGCCAGTTGCATCGCTGCCCCCGGTCAAGGCGAGAACTCGCCCACCGGGTCGCCATTCCATCGGCGGTCGCTTCACATTCAGCAGAAAGCAGTCCCATCCAGACAGAATCGGCGCCGCCCCGATCAAGCCTTCCGGTGGGGAAAAACAAAACGACGGGATAAAGACCAAATCCAATTTGCTGCGATGATTCACGAGGCCATCTACGCTGATGACTTTGCACTTACCGTGCCTCAAATCCTCCAAGAGCCCGCCGATATCCGCTGGCACCAGGCGAGGATGCAAATCAAGAATCACGACTTGGGCATCGACGTGCTGGACCTGCTGCCGGATTGCATAGAGCAGATTTTCCGCAACTCCCAGAAAATGATGCTCAAACTCACCCAGATCGGCGCGCTGAACCGGATCTCCCTGAATCAGAAGGTGTGCATGGGCGCCAAGGTCTTGACGTAAGGCACGAGCTACGACAAGGGACCGCGTCAAATGCCCAAGACCCAACCCCGCGCCCGCATGGCAGACAATCAGGGCATTCATGCAAGATCGCTATACCCCAATTCGATCAATTCCACTGCTCGCGAATCTCCTTCAGCGGCCGCAACCCGTCGGATGGGTCCGCGCGCCACATTCGATCAGACAGCTCAGAGGAAACGGGTTCCTTGATGCCATTACCGTCTGCTTCAAAACCCTTCTTCACATCCTGAATTACGGCGGCGATCTGATCTGGCAGCCAACAGTGTCCCGCGTCAAACTCTTCACCTTTTCCATCCAGATCGAGATGAAATTCAATTACCTTCGCGCCCCATCGATGAATCGCCCGGTGGATCACGGCGGGCTCCACCGTGTGATCGGACCAACCTGCCTCGCAACCTGTCACCTGACGAATAGTCTCAATTGCAGCAAGGTTAGCTTCAGCACAAGGCGCAGGATAGGCCGAAACAGTGTGAAGAAGTGTCGGAGCGCTGCATCCGTGCATATGAAGCACTTCAACAGCGTGTTTAATCTCGTCAATAGTTGCCATACCGGTCGAGAGAATTACTGGCTTCCCGGTTCTCGCGCACGCAGCCAGCAGCCCGTCCCAGAGCAATTCATAGGAGGCGATCTTAAAAAATGCTACGTGGAGTTCAAGTTCCGAAACTGCGTTTAAATAGAATGGTGTGCAGGAGAATTCAATTCCCAACTCGCGGCACCGTTGCGCCAGTTTGGGTACAAACTCCAAAGGTAATTCCCATTCCTTGCGTTTACGGTGCTTCTCTGATCGCGCAAGGATTTCTGGGGAAAACAATTGGTCGATCTTGAAGAGCTGGAACTTCACGGCATCGCACCCAGAACGAGCGGCCGCATCGACAAATGCGAGTGCCCGAAGAAACTCGCGATGGTGATTACTAGATACCTCGGCGATAAACTTGACCATTCGTGGAGCTGCTTCTCTAGTTCGCGGTCAAAGAGATTGAGGAACTCGATATCGAATCTGAACTAGTAGTAATCACGGTTTCACGAATGGCGCGCTCCGCTCGTTCCTTTGCATCCGCTCTGTCTTTGCCAGTCGCAATTACGACCCCGGCTCTTGCGGGATGGCTTATTGGCTTTGGAACCACATCCCCCGGACTCACCCTTAACTCGAAAAGAGCGATATCTGAATCTTGCGATATCCAATTAGGAACATAAATCGCATCGACCCAGCCTGGCTCTGGAAAGAAATAGCGTTGGCAAACCGCACGATTACACCTAGGACGTAATTCTATTGGATCAATGGGCTGCCCGAGGGCTAGACGAATCGCCTTAGCAACCAAATCGACACCAGTGTTCAAGGGAATTTGATGTGAACAGAAATATCCACCCGATGGGCGCAACGCAACCTCGATAATGAAGGGCTTTCCATCGGAGAGAACCATATCCCCCTTAACGACACCATTTACAATTGCAAAGCTCCTTGCAGCATCATGCAATGTGTCACAAATGCTTTTCTGGTCTGCGGCCAGTAAGACGCTTGGCAGATCCCCACCGTTCTCGATAATATTGGGGGCGTAGCGATCTAGAAACTCGTAGTTACGGTCGGAAAACCCCAAGGTAAATACCTCGCCCTGAACTGCTATGGACTCCGTGCTGATCTGCGGTCCGCCCAAGAACTCCTCCACCATCACTCGCTCAGTGGGCGAGAAAGACTTAGAGGTGAAGAAAGCCCAATCTAAATCTATGCCTTCCAAGAGACGCAGCACTCCACGCGCACCACGGCTATCGACAGGTTTGAGCACCAACGGATACCCGCGGTCAGAGACAATCTGTCTCAGCTCCCCTAGGCTCCGAACGGCCGCATACCAAGGCACCGGAAGACCGGCTGCCACTAAGTGGTCCTTCATCAGAAGCTTGTCGCTGACCAATCGGGCCGAATCGACAGAGATTCCAGGAAGACCAAGTTCCGCCGCAATGCTCGCCACAGTCAATGGAACATCCGTTGCCATGCACATTACCCCGTTAATTGGTCGGACTTCACGGTGATAACGCTTCGCAACAGCAATGCTTTCGTCAACATCGTAGGTATTAGCGATCAGCGCGGCGTCAGCCTCCACCATACATGGTGCATCTGGTCTGCGATCGGAAACTAGAACATGAAGCCCAAACGACTTTGCAAGTCGAATACCAGGAAGCGTTTCAATACCTCCACCAACAAAAAGAATTGCCAATTCTTTCATCGAGATTTCATCTGTATGCGCTAACTGAATCTCGCGGAATTGCGGTATCACCCACCAAATCGATCTTCGCGGTCAAGCCTATGACAGATTCAACTTCAAGACCGGTAAAATATCGCATGGGATCAATCAATGGTTGTTTGCATACCAGCATTTCCGCTGCTATGACGGTGCCCGCTCTAATTGGTTGATTTGCACACACCGCAACATGATATGCGTACTTAGCCGCTTTTTCCCCATCTTGCAGACCTTTGGAAACGCCGCGCGCAGCTTGTAGCCGCCGAACTTTAATTGCCATTTCTGCGAATTCGGCTGGTTCGAGGCTAATCGATTGATCCAACCCAATCATCGCACGATTGAGCGTAAAGTGACGTTCAATCATGCAAGCTCCGAGTACTGATGCGGCGACCGAGATATCTATTCCTACCTCGTGACTAGAAAAGCCCACCGGGATTTTATATCTTTCCCTTAACGCCGCGATAGTATCGAGCGCTACCATATGATCAGGCGTTGGGTATGCACTTACACAGTGCAACAGTACAACGGGATTATCTCGTAGTATGCCGAGCGCCATATCTTGTTCGTGACTGGTGCTGCCGCCAACGCTGGCAATTACCGGTAGCCTTAATTGCGCTAGTCTCCGTAATAGCGGCCCATTGGTAAGACTATGGCTAGCAATCTTTACGATCTTCACATCAGCCTGCAGAAGGAAGTCGAGACTCGGTATGTCAAAAGCCGACGCAAAGAAGATTAGCCCCAAACTTTCTGCATAACACCTTAGGCGCTGATATGCCTCCAGTGACAATTCCAAGCGATGGCGCACCTCACGTTGGGTACGACCTAATACTGGACATTTTGCGAATGGCGCATCAAGGAAATTAGCGGTAGCAAGATCTACGGGGGAACGTTTCTGGAACTTGACGAAGCTAGCCCCGCTAAGCGCTGCTTGATAGATCATCGTCCGCGCTAACTCTTCATTACCGGTATGGTTTAGACCGATTTCTGCAATTAGATAAGTTGGTAGAGCATCGCCAATTTCTATGGCACCTGTTGCAGTCGGAAGAATTGTCCGGATCATAATTATAGTTACTCCTGCAAGTACCGGTTGGAAACCAACCAAGCTCTACACTCGTGCCAAATGTCCCTTGGAGGCGGTGGATTAGGCGCATCTGATCTTCCAGACGCCATCTGCACGACAGAGCACCATGCTGGCACGAATGGCAAGCGCGGCACCGACTGACCGCCAGTTGTTTCGGAACTGCGATTATCAAGGACGTAGTACCGTAGATTCGACAGTGGCATCAAGCTCCAAGCCGCTAATCCCATCAGGGCATTGTAATCGCCCTCGATTACGACGACCTGAAGTCGCGGCAACGCTTTCGCCAATCCCACACCTACTGCCAGCGATTCTCCCATTGCATGCAACATATAGAGGCAGCGCTGCTGACGAAAGAAATGCGACGCTTCACGCGAAGTTAGACCATTACTAAGGACAACAAATGCATCTGGATGTTGGTCAAGGATATTCTTGATCACGGTGGGTCGTCTATTCATCTAAGTTGCCTCGTTGAATGACTAACGCTACAACTTGGTTGTCCTCCTGTGCCATCGTGATCGCGCGTACAAGTCCGGTCAAACCATCAGAGTCAAAAGAAATCTGTGGAATACCAACCGATGAAAGCAAAGATGTAGTTATCCTTCCCCAATCATGATGCTGGGATTCTTCCCAACTCAAAACTCCGCGATGAGAAATCACTAATAACAATCCTTGTTTATAGAGGATAAAGGTTCCTAGCAAAGCATCCAGACATACGCCAAGCCCACTGTTCTGAATCAAGACAGCAGGACGTCGTCCCGCCAGTCGTACGCCAAAAGCCATCGCAACTGCATGATTTTCGCGTGGCGCGTAGTGCCACTCTTTAAGTGCAGGCAGTACACGCTTAAATATGCTGTCAGGAACACAAGTTATCCAATCACAATGGTGTTCTAATAAAGCAGCAAACTCCACTGCCTTAGCCCGTTGATCAAAAAGCTCCCTTCCCAGGTTATCTAGACGCATCTGCAACACTCTCAATAAGGGATGTCAAGGATTTATGGTCGATTATTCCGTGACTCACTCCCGGCAACCCGTTGTCTTGGAGCATTCGCCGTACAATCGCATTGAGCCGCTTGCGAATTTCCCGGCCTGGGGCGGGCGGCTCCGCTCCTATTAGGCTTGCAAGCCAGCCTGTTAACGTCCTCAATGCATCTGCGTCCGAGTCTATTGTCTTGCCACTAAAGCGCTGAACTAATGCTCTTAGCAATCCGTCATAACCAGAAAGGTTGTGTGCCAATGCATATGGGAGAAGGCGCGCATTAAGCAAGCCATGGGGTAAATCGCAAAACTCTGCAAAAGCAACAGACATCGTATGGATTAAGCCGGTACGACTGTGCGCAATGCTAATTCCGCCATATAGCGATAATTGAGCCATTTCCACTAAGGCCTCGGAGCTCTGTTCGGGGTGCGTTGCCTGAGGAATCCTTTGCCATCCCAGAGCTAGCCCCGCTTCCGCTATCGGTCTTATAAGCCTTGTTTCGGCGCGCGTAAGGACGGCCTCTAGACAATGAGTAAACGCATCAAGCCCAGTGGACAAGCGCACTGGACCTGGCAGATGGCGCAGAAACTCAGGATCCACTGCGGCCTGAACAGGACGAAGCGCTGGATGATTAAGTGTGGATTTTCGTCCCGTTTCACTATTGTTAATTACACAGTATGGTGTTACCTCACTACCACTACCGCAGGTGGTAGGTGCCAAATATAATGGAAGGACAGTTCCAATCTTGCGAGCTCCAAACTCATAGTCCATTATCTTGCCGCCAGAACCAGCGAGTATCGCCACAGCCTTGGCAAAATCTAAGACACTCCCACCACCAACACCAACAACAGCAACTAGTTCACGCGGAAGATCAGAGAAGACGCAATCGATTTGCGCAGAAAATGGCTCTCCACGCGGCTTTCTCAACAGGATCAAGTCAGTCTTGTCGGTAGCCAAGCTCTTTACTACGTATTCCCTCGTCTCATCGTCTAGTGAATTACCAGTGAGCACGAGCACGGGTCCAGCGGGTAACCGAAATCTGGCGATAGATCCGATCCCAAAATCGAGCTGCGTGGGAATGTGAAGAATGCTATTCATTTTGGAAGTCCTGCCGTCTCTAGTATTTCAAAGCACTATCAACTATACGAGTTACAGTCTCGCCATCTAGCCTAACGGGGTGCTCTCGGAAAATTACTGTGTCACTGCAAACTGCTGTAACGAGTTCATATCTATTCACTAGCGAGCAATCCACCGCTTGTGCATTTGCGGCACAGCGCGCAAAATTATCTTGCCATTTGCAGATAATTTCATGTGACGTAAATGACGTTACTCCCATCGCACGTATTTCAGCGTCGAACCAGTCGCCATATGTACTGAAAACCGGCTCAAAGAAAAGAAATAGCGAATCAGGATGGGTCACAGGAATCTGCGAGGCTATACTCTCACCAAGAGTGTGAATCAACCCCGTACGACTATTTGAAAGCGATACACCACCATAGGCGGAACCCAATTGCAAGTTGGCAATGCACCCTTCAGAGTACCCGTGCGTGATGAAGCGCTCAACCGCCTGCAATATGGTGTTCATCCAATAAACAGCGATATATCGCGTGAAGCGATTGGCCTCACATTTAAGTGAAAAGGTTTCTAGGTGGTGCACAAAAGCATCGAAAGCAGTCTTCACAATTAGGTATGTCGGCGCAGTCTGCAAAAAATATGTATCTAAGATCGCGACCGCCGGAGACAGGTCCCAGTGACGAATTGCGAATTTCTTTCCGCGGTGATCGTATATGACAGCGTGTCGTGACGTCTCCGAACCGGTGCCGCAAGTTGTTGGAACGGCAATGATAGGCTGAATACCGGTTCTCGTATTCTCATCGGGCGGAATCGCGATATTGGACAATTTCAGTGAGAGAACTTTGGCATAGTCTATTGCGGACCCACCACCAATCGCGATAACAAGATCGTGTGGGCTTGCTATACCAATAGTAGCTTTCTCCACGTCTAGTAAGCGAGGTTCACGTTCTATATTTAAACTCGCCATGATTCTGGCTTTGAACTTAGCCATTAGAGCTAATACGAACTCATCCTCCTGAAAGACCTCATCGGTTACTAAGATTATTTGCGAAACCTCTTGCAGAATCCGTCCAAGTGCATTTCTGCTTCCAGAATACGAAATTACTCTAGTTGGAGCCCATGACCCGACGCGGTCCCGTGTGTTGTAGAACGGCTCAGTGACAAAATTGCGCCTCATCTAGATCGCCTTATGGCGACTACCAACATCCTGTCCCCACCTTCCGAGTTGTCACTTATTAAAGCCGAAGTTATGCCGTGAACTTTGTGCACTTTAAAGTTAGGGTTCAGAAGGTCTCTAAGTTGATCCACACTATATTCTTTGATATGCCACGGAGTTAAACAAAAGCCGTACCGATTTTGCGGTGTTGACAGGATGAGTTTGCCGCCCATCTTTAGCACGCGTGTAACATTGGAGACAAACAATTGTTCGTCAACGTGTTCAATTGTCTCCATGGACACCACTACATCAAAGCTCGAATCGGCGCAGTCCAATCGTGTAACATCGGCCACTTCGTAACTGAGATTGGCCCTACGATATTGAAGCTGGCAACGCCTTATAACCCCCTCGTTGTAATCTGCGCCAACGACGCGTGCCGCTTTTCGCGCAATCATGTCGGCACCGAATCCTGCGCCGCATGCGATGTCGAGCACCACATCACCAGCATTAATATAAGATAATGCTTTCAAATACCGGGTGTGATCGATACTTCCCTCTTCATAATTTGTGGCCAAATCATATTCCACTCGTTCCGGCTCATATTGAAGGCGCTTATTGCGAATATTGTGAATTTCCGCCGACGAAATCGCGCCATTTAACGGCGTTACGTCGTATATTGTGAACATGGGGTTGTTTGCCATTTCCGCGACAGGGTTTGTTATCACCCGTCCTCGACATATCTCACGCAGTCGCGAAAGTGCCTCTACGCTGATCAATTCCCCCGCAAATCCGTGCGGAAAATCCGCGGGAAGTTTAATCATATCGGCATGATGAATAGCTTGGTGCCTAAATATCTTGGAGCACAATGGTGAATTCAGGTACCAGAAACTGCCGTTTATTCGGAATATGTAGTCAAGCCCATTTAAGCGTCCGAAGTCCAACAGACGGTCAAGTACGTCATATTCACTTCCAAAGAATATTGGTGCTGCGCCGGTGGTTATTGAGGTGTCCATCGAGAAGATATCGCGTTCTTCTTTTCGGGCGGGAGCCACGTAGAATATGGGCAAATCTAGCCCCATGTCGTCGATGATCGCCTTGATTCGGTCTCTCGTTATCTTGTAGATAGCAATACCATCAAGCGTTTTGACGCAGAAGTCAGTACCACCGCTCCAATTGCGAGCAGCGACCTGGATTGCGATCCCGATTTGGCTCATATGACGACCTCACCGTTTATTATTCGCGGCGTGGAACGGAACAGGCTGTGGTTTAGAACAACAGCGTCATTGCGTAGGCTGACAAACTTAGTCCAGCTTCAATGGCCAGTGGAAGCGCTGACGGAACTCGCGCCACGCTAAGTTAGCTCTCTCTAGCTTTCCTCGCGAATAGTACGATTTCGCGCCCTATACCGTGTTTGGAGAGCTCCGAATACAAGTCACTAAGTAAGCGACCACTGCCTGACTTGCACAAAGCTCTTTCAAAATTCATTCGCTTCTCATGACACGATCGCCCCAGTTTATCGTCTCCAATGTATCGATCTCCCATGAGTAGGAACATATCGATTGGAAAGGTGGCCTCTTTATGCAGCACCTTGAATCCGCACCGCTCCGCAAGCCTTGAAAGTGAATCGAAATCGAAATAGTTAATATGATGCGGAGGAGCAACCCACCAAGGTTCGAATCCGAGGTGATCGCGCAGCACGAGCTGAAAGGGATTGAAGTCGTTCGGGACAACGATGCAAACGAGGCCGCTATCGTTCAATTGACGATACGTCAATGACAAGAGTGCCGCAGGGTCTGGGATATGTTCGAGCACCTCTCCCATGTTGATCGCATCGTAAAACCCCAAGCGGGACGCCGTTTTCTCTGAAAAAAAATCATTCTCGACATCCAGCCCCAACCCGCGGCCGTGCTCGGCCGCTTGGAGTGACGGCTCTATACCCGTGACCTGCCAACCCCGCTTCGCGCCGTTGAGCAAGAAGAAGCCTGGCCCTGAGCCGATATCCAACATGCGCCGCCGCTCGGCAGGCAAATGCCGCTCCAGAATCTCGTAGCGCCGTGCGTAAACCATATTCCACCAGTCGAGATCCTCGCGATAGCGTTCGATGTAGAGCGGCTTTTCCCGCGTGTAGTAATCTTCCTTATAAGCCTTCTCCAACTCCTCTTCGGTCGGGATGGGGATGATGTGCTTGAATCCGCAAGGCTTGCAATCAATGACGTCAAAGCCATTGGCAAACGCCGCCAGCGAGCCCTCATGGTCCCGCCATTTCTTTCGTGTCGGTCGCCCAGCGGACATGCGCTTACTCTTTCGTCAATCGCTGAAAGCCGCTGTGCGCAAGAGGGGTATCTATACGGGCGGCGGGATCAGCGGCAATGAGTGCAAAGACCTCATCAACCGCAGTTTGATATTGACTCAAGTCCGCCGGCTGGTGCGCCAATGATGGCTTGAACTGACGGAATCCCAGAAATCCGCGTCTGAGCAGCTCAATCGTGAAGCGCGTGTTCAACGCCATCGCATCGGAGCTCTTGAAGGCAAATGCCGCGAGCGACGGCAATCCCGTCACATTGATTTTCAAGCCGTGGGCCTCAGCCGCACTTCGCCAGATTTGCTTGACCTGATTGCCCGTAGCGATCAAATGCTTTTCCACCCCCAAGCGCTGGTATTTCCTCAGGGTTGCCAGAGCGGCGACGGGACCGATGCGGTCTGTCCAGTTGGTGCTGGAAATGAAGGTGGTCTGGGCGGACTGCATCACTTTCTCGGTCCCCATCACGACGGACATCGCGTAACCGTTGGCCATGGACTTGGCAAAGACCGCCATGTCGGGGTGAACCGCATAATTGCGGTGGATGCCACCGCCGCACATGCGGAACCCGCTGGTGATTTCGTCAAAAACGAGTACGGCGCCAATCTCCGTCGCCAATTCCTGCAGGGCTTTGAGATATCCCGCTGGAGCGTCCTCACCTCGGGCGGGTTCGATGACGATCGCGGCAATTTTGTTTTCCTTGCCCCGAATCTTGTCGCGAAGTGAATCAATGCTGTTGGCGTCAAAGGCAATTGCAGTGCCGAGCAACCCCCTGGGAACGCCGTTCGGCAGAAGGCCGGGCATGAGTTGACCGTCCAGGCCCGCACTGTCAGCAAGGTTGGCTGCCAGGTACCAGTCGTTCCAGCCATGGTAGCCACTGAACATCACAACATCGCGCCGGGTGTGGGCGCGGGCGATGCGTACGGCCACCCCCATAGCCTCCCCGCCGCTCCGGGCGTAACGCACCATGTCGAACCAGGGGTGGAGTTCGATGAGAGCCTCGGCCAGCGCGACTTCTTCAGGACAGTTGAGCGAACTGTTGACCCCATTGCGGAGTGCCTGAACGACCGCGTCATCCACTTCGTCATCGGCGTAGCCGAGAATGCAGGCACCGACCGCCATGATGGACATGTCGATGAACTCGCGCCCATCCAGGTCCCAGACCCGGCAACCTTTGGCCCGGGAGTAATACGAGGGCCAGACGCCCGGCGCAAACATCTCGGGGCGCTTGGAGAGAAGTTGCGTACCACCGGGAATAAGGGATCTTGCGCGCCCGTAAAGCGCTACGCCCTTGCTCTGTTTCAGTTCTTCAAGGCTGTACATTTTCTTTCCTGTCTTCCGCCAGGGACTTCAAATAACCTTCATTGCGGACGATGTTGCTGTTGATCGCCATGAGTTCTGGCTCCCTGTCGAGCAGCGCAAGAACTTCCGCGGTCAGGAACGGCGCCCCCTCTTGGTACAGCCTGGCGAAGACAGCCTGGAGAAATTCGTAATCGCGGGGCTCATCCAGCGTCCATCGATGGCACGACAGGCCCGAAAATTTCTTGTAGCCCCCGATCTTGAACAGTTCCGGATGCTTTTCCACATAAGGGCCGACATGCTCGCGCTCGGATTTCAGCTTGGCTTCGTGCCATGCGCGCTCGAGCGCAGCAAACGAGAACACTGTGCAATCCAGACCGTCCGGGAACTCGCCCGAAAGTCCGTAGTAGTCGTACCCCCCCGCCAAGAAACCCTTGACCACGTCATCCACAATTGTCGGATCAACGGCGGGACAATCCGCAGTAATGCGTACGACGGCATCTGCCTTGTGGATCATTGCTGCCTGGTAGTAACGATCAAGCACATCGTCCAGACTGCCACGGTAATGGCTGATCCCTTCCGTTTCGCACCACGCCTGGATGGCGTCGTCGGTGCGGTCGGTTGAGGTCGCAATCACAACGTTCCCTACTGTCTTGCAGGCTCGGATACGGCTGACGACGTGTTCCAACACCGGCTTGCCTGCCAACGGCATCAATACCTTTCCAGGCAGGCGTGAGGAGCTCATCCGGGCTTGGATGATGGCAACGATATTCCTTGTCTGCGTTGTATGCTTTTCCCAACGCGCAGGATCGATGAGATCAATCTCGTTGGTGTGAAGTGCTTCCGGCAGGTCCGGGGCAGGGCCTTCGGCCGCCCGCAGAATCTCCTCGAGTTGCGCCAGGCTGTCGACGCCCACAACGACTCGCGCAATGCCGGTCTGCCGCAACGCATCGCGCAGGCAGGCTTGTAATGGAGTCAAACCGGTCTCTGCAAGCCACCGTTGCCATCTCTGCCAGATCGGTTGCCAGCGATTGAATTTGTCCGGCCGTCTCGTGTTGGGCATGAGCAATAGCCCCTGAAGGAATACTGAACGGGCGTGCAATTCGATATTCATTCTGGCCAATCGATCCATCCAGCCAGACGTAATCAGACGGCGATCGAGAATATTGAACGGCGCTTGCACAAGATCCAGGTTGAAGCGTCGGACGAGGGGGTCAAGTTCGCCAGGGTTGTAGATCGAAACCCCGATCTTCTCGATCAGGCCCTGCCGTTTAAGCGCGGACAGCGCGCAATAAATCTCGTCTCCATGTTTTCCGAGAAGTTGCTCTGGCCGATGCAGCAGAAATCCTCTCAAACACGACATGCGCAACCGCGCAAGCGACGCCTGAACCTGAGCGCGCACCCATGTTTCGACATCTTGGACGTGAACCGGTAGTGCGGGCAATTTCGATATCACTTGCCAGCCAGTCACCCCGATTTCGCCCAACCGCGTTTCGCAGTCGCCGTAGGTGATGGCGGTATCCAAAGTGTCGATGCCGTGAGCCTTGGCATAGCCCAAGATCGATCGTGCTTCACGTTGGTTGACTTGGCCGCTTCGATTTGCAATGCCATAGTTGAGGCCGAACTGGACAGTGCCGATGGCGAGCTTCATTGCACCAGGGCCGCGCGCAATGCACTGACAACCCGATCCTGCTGCCCGTCCGTCATTCCCGGGTACATCGGTAAACTGATGGCTTCGGCGTAATACCGCTCGGCCTCCGGGCAGTGTCCGACCTTGAAGTCCATCCTTTCGTAATAGGGTTGGCGGTAGACCGGGATGTAGTGAAGGTTAACGCCCACGCCAGCCGCTCGCAGCGTCTCGAAGACCGAGCAATGCGATTTGCGGATCTCCGCGAGCTTGAGCCGAATCACGTACAGGTGCAGCCCGGAATAGCTGTCCGGATGCTGCCAAGGCGTGACCAGTGGCAAGCCGGACAGTAGCTCGTCATAACGCCGGGCGATGCCATGGCGCTTGGTTACGAATTCATCCAGGCGTTGCATTTGGCTCAAACCCAACGCGGCTTGCAAGTCCGTCATACGATAATTGAAACCAAGGTCGATCTGCTGGTGGTACCAGGGGCCGTCTGGAGCATGAGTCATGTCGGCGGCATCGCGGGTGATGCCGTGGCTGCGCAGCAGCCGCAGGCGCTTGGCCAGTTGCGCATCATTGGTCAGCGCCATGCCGCCTTCCGCGGTCGTAATGATCTTGACCGGATGGAAGCTAAACACGGTGATGTCACTGTAACGACAGTTGCCAATGCGCTCGCCCTTATATCTACCACCTATCGCGTGCGATGCGTCTTCGATGATCTGGAAGCCGTAACGCTCACCGAGCGCATGGATACCTGCCATGTCGCAGGGCTGTCCACCTAAGTGTACCGGGATTACCACTCTGGGCAGTTGTGCGGTCTTTTCCGCGTACGCCAGTTTCCGCGTCAAGCGTTCCACGCTCAAGTTGTGGGTGCGTGGGTCAATATCGACAAAGTCCACCTGCGCACCACAATACAAGGCGCAGTTGGCGCTGGCCACAAAGGTGATGGGGCTAGTCCACACCCAGTCGCCAGGCCCCACGCCCAGCGCCAGGCAGGCAATGTGCAGGGCGCTGGTGGCGCTATTTACGGCCACGGAATACTGTGCACCGCAGTAGTCGGTGACCGCTTGTTCGAACGCGGGAACGGCCGGGCCTTGGGTTAGGAAGTCCGAGCGCAGGACATCCACCACTGCCTGGATGTCGGCTTCAGTAATGTCCTGGCGCCCGTAGGGGATCATGCGTCTGCGTCAACCCGCATTGCTTTGATCGATATGCGACTGGATCAAATCGCGCAATTCATCCACGGACAAGAAATGCGCGTTTCTGCCACTGTTGTAGCTGAAGCCGGGCTCAACTGGCCTTGCGCCTGTCTTGGCGCAGTAGTCCGCAACGCTGTATGCGCCGCCGGAAGGCAAAATGGCGTAATAGGAGCCCATGTCTACGGTATTGAAGCTGTCACTCGCGGTGATCATTTCTTCGTGAATTTTCTCACCGGGGCGTACACCGATGATCGAGTGCTCACACTCCGGGCCAATGGCCTTGGCCACATCGACAGTACGGTAAGAAGGAATCTTGGGCACCAGCACCTCGCCGCCCCAGGCGTTGTCGATACTCCACAGCACCATGTCGACGCCTTCCTGCAGGCTGATATTGAAGCGCGTCATGCCTAGGTCAGTAATCGGTAGCACCCCGGTCCTTCGCTTTTCGAGGAAGAAAGGAATGACCGAGCCGCGGCTACCCATTACATTGCCGTAGCGCACCACGCTAAAGCGAACGTCGCGATGGCCTTTGATGTTGTTCGCCGCCACGAACAGCTTGTCCGAACAGAGCTTGGTGGCTCCGTAGAGGTTTATCGGCGCAGCGGCCTTGTCGGTGGACAGCGCCACCACCCGTTGCACGTCAGTGTCGAGGCAGGCTTCGATCACATTCTGCGCCCCCAGAACATTGGTCTTGATGCACTCGAACGGGTTGTATTCAGCAGCCGGCACCTGCTTGAGTGCGGCCGCATGGACAACGACATCGATGCCTTCCATCGCACGGCGCAGGCGGTCCTTGTCGCGCACGTCACCAATGAAGAAGCGAATGCCTTTGTACTGATCGCTTGGAAACTGTTGTGACATTTCGAACTGCTTGAGTTCGTCGCGGGAATAGATCACGAGACGTTTGATATCCGGACAGCGGGTAAGTACCGTCTTGACGAAAGCCTTGCCGAAAGAACCTGTGCCACCGGTGATTAGGATGGATTTATTGTTTCGCAATGGAGTTTCCATGGCTTTGTCGTGCGTTTGTCTTGGGCACCGCAAGGACTCAAGCGTATTCGTCTCGGACTTCCGCCAGCGCAGAAACTGCACCAGGTTTGGGTTGATTGGCCACGATGTTCCATGTCCCCTCTTCCACTACCTTGCCATCGTGCAGTCGGTACAATCGGTTGCAGTGTTCGACAGTGGAGAGACGATGGGCAACGATGAGAATGGTCTTGATTCCCTGCAAAGCGCGCACCCCCAGCATCACGTCGTGCTCAGTGGGAACGTCTAGCGAACTTGTGGCTTCGTCCAGCACCAGCACAGCAGGGTCGTGGTAGAGTGCTCGGGCAATACCTACGCGCTGGCGTTGACCACCCGAGAGCCGGACGCCGCGCTCACCCACCATAGTCTCCAGCCCGTCGGGAAGGCTGGCCACAAACTCTTCAAGTTGTGCGGCCTGGATGGCGCGCTGCACGGCCGCATCATCGATCTGCCCGCTGGGCAAGCCAAAGGCCACATTGCGCCGCAAGGTGTCGTCCGTGAGGAATATGGACTGCGGCACATAACCGATCTGGTTCTGCCAGTTGCGTAGATTTGCCTGGATGTTCTGGGTATCGATTCGCACCTCGCCGGTATTGGGGGTGAGCAGACCTAATACGATATCCACCAACGTGCTCTTACCGCCACCACTGGGACCGATGAAACCGACCGATTCACCGCGCTTGATCGTCAACGAGACGTCGTTGAGTGCGGGTCCCGCGGCGTCTGGATACGTATAGCTAATATGATGAAGTTCCAGAGATGTACTGAAGGGTGTGAGAAGGCCGTCAGTGCCAAGGGGCTCTTGGGTGGCGAGGGTGAGTTCCTTGTGCAGCACGTCAACCACTGGCAAGCCGTATCGCAGCGCTTGTACCGCACCAAACATCCGGTTGATCGAGGGCATGAGACGAAAGGCTGCAGCCCCGAACAAGCCCAGCGCAGGTAGCACGGCGTCGAGTGCACGGCCTTGCGCCAGCATGAGAATCACAAGCACGGCTAGACCACTGACGGCAAGCAACTCCAGCCACAGCCGCGGAAGTTGTTGAAGGGTCTGCTGTAACTGCCCGACCCGCGCGCTCTGCTCATTATGAATGCGAAACTGCTCCAAGAATTCAGCTTCGCGTCCGAGCAGTTTTGCATCCTTGACACCGCCCAAACCCTGCTGAAGATGCTGAATGCGCAAGCCGTCATGATATTGGCGCACTAACCCCCAACGCGCGAGGTGTTCTCGAGTGAGGCGATTGAACACCAAGGCTGCAGTACCCAACACAGTTACGACAGCTAACGTTCCCAATGGCTCGACGGCGACCAGCAAAACGCATAGGCCGACCAATATCAGCGAGTCAGTCAGCAAGATCATCCCCGGTAGTATCGCGTTGAAAGTGAACAAGTCCACCTCGCGGATGACATTGCGAATCAATTGTGCCGAATTGCGTTGCAAGTGAAATACATAAGCCTGCCGCAAATAGACCGAGAACAGCTGTTGCGCGATGCGCGCCTGCACCCCAAAAGCAAAGCGCATCTGCCGCCAGGCAAGAACAGCCAGAAATAGTGCTTTGATGAGATACACCCCGACCATTATCAACATGCCCCCGATCACCAAGCTCTGTTGGCTGGGATTGCCCAGCGCTTGAAGGACCGGTTCGAGAACTGGGTAGCTGTGTGCGACATGACTTTGCGTGAGAAGAGCGATCGCAGGAATAACCATACCCACTCCGATTGTCTCCAATACCATCCCGATCGACATCATCGCCAACAACACCACCGCACTACGATGTTCGACAGGTGTGAGCAGATTCCAGATCCTTGAAACAGTTGGAAGGCTGGTAGTGGAGTTCATCTAATATCTACGGATCGTGACGCCGCACCGTCTCTCGAGTTTGAGCATCGGGGACCAGTCTGTGCCACCCTTTCCCCTGTCCGCGGGCCGCTCTGCGCGAGCTTGTCGATCACATTATTGAGCCGTCGACTGTCAGTACAACTCATCGGTGGGATTCATTCCTCGCTTGAGCGATTGGATTTCGGCCTTCAGTGCCTCGTATTCCGCCTCCTTGCGGGCGAGGTAGGCGCGGGTCATATGCACCTTCTGTCCAATGCCCTTGGGCGTCAGAAGGTACATGTAATGGAGCTTATTTTGCGCCCGTCGGAAGTCACCAGCCTTGATCAATCCCTTTTGGAGCAGCGCCTTCAGCAGAAAATTGGTCTTGCCAAGGCTGACACCCAGTCGTGCCGCCAATTGGCGCTGGCTGATCTCCGGTTGCTCGCTGACGATGTTCAAAATGCGGAGGTGGGCTTCTTCGTGCGAGGACACGTGGACTTGAGAGGGACGTTCAATCGATGAACGGAGCATATTAGCGATTGTCGCGGCCGAGAGCAACAACCGAATTGGCTGCTTCGGAGAAAATGGGCGCGCGGTAGAATTTGACTGACCGGCGCCGCCTACTGACCTTTGGGGAGGGGAGCATGAAAACCTACAAGAATCTTCTTGGCGAAATTAATCGCCTGCAGACCTTGGCCGCGAAACGGCGTCGCAAGGAAGTAGGCGCGGTGATCACGGACATTCGTCAGAAAATGGCCGACTACGGCATTACGCTCGATGAATTGCAGGCGCCGGGGAGAAAGCGTAGGGGCGGCGGGAGCGGAGCGAAACCGGGACGGCCGGCAGGCAAGAAAGCGGCGAAGCCGAAGAAGAAGGCCGCGAAGCGCAAGGTAGCACCGAAATACAAGGATCCTCAGTCCGGCGCGACGTGGTCGGGGAGGGGGTTGACTCCGAAGTGGCTAGCGGAGAAGGAAAAGGCCGGCGCGCAACGCGAGGAGTTCCTGATCAAGCGCAAGTAAGCGCCGGTTCGGCCACCGCCCCGCCAACTGTCCCGCCCCCCCGCCCGTTTGTGCACGCTCGAGAACGAAGCCGGCGTGGCCGGCGGCAGAGCAGGGCGGCTGCTGCTCAAATCTCCCAATCACACCTTCCGGATTCGCGCCCTGATCGAGGCATTCCCCGGCGCCGCCTATGTGTGGGCAGTGCGCGATCCACGGCAGGTGTTCTTCTCCAACCGCCGTCAATCGCCGGCTGCGGCTGTTCGATCCGGATGCGGCGCAGGAGGCCATCAAGGCGGCGGCGGTGGCAGGGACGCGGTTCGCGCCGACGCGTATTCGGAACCACTGCCAGCGGCGCTGGAGGCTGCGCTCGTCCGGTTGCAGGAGGCGCAACGGCGGGCGTTGGCAAGTCACGGAGTCTGAGTTTCTTGCAGCGACTGCACTGATGGATCCCGGCGGGGTGTCTTGACGAATGGGGCCGCTTCTTCCCACGTCTTGCGGAGCTTGGAGAGTTACAATGCCTGCTCGAGTCGAATCAATTCTGGAGTTCGCCGTGAAAACGTCCACGTTGCCCAAGGCCGGCCGGGTCAAGGGGACGCACTTCGAGGTGGCGAAGCGTCTTGGTCTCGTAGGCTGCCTGGAGGGCCCTGTGGATCTCGCGCAGCACCGCAGGAAGTACATCCGTCGCGCCCTCGGTGCGAAATAGCGTCCTCGTTGACGCCGGCGCGATCGTAGCGCTGCTCAATCGGCGCGATCGGCATCATGCAGCAATTGCGGCGCTCGTCGCGGGTTTCGAAGGAACGTGGCTTACGACCTGGGCGGTTATTTGCCGAGGCCTGTGCCCTGCTTGGCGCGCGTCGCCAGAGGCTGGTGCTGGATTGGGTCGCTGATACGGACACCCGTATTGTATCGATCGACGACGGGCTGGAACTCATGCGTGGCTGGATGGCCAAATACGCCGACCCGCCGTGCGATTTCGCCGATGCGTCGTTGCTCTACGCCGCCTGGCGTACCGAGATGCGGGAGATCTGGACAGTGGACCGCGACTTCATGGTTTACCGCCTGCCGGACCGGTCCAGATTCACGGTCATTCCGGGCGGCAGGGGCTGATCGCCGCTTCCGGATATTCACCGGCCTCCGGCAACCAATTGATCCGCCCCATGAATGGATTGGCGATCGACAACCTTTCGTGAGTTTCTGGCCGGCGTGGCCGGTGGCAGAGCAGGGCGGCTGTTGCTCACGTCTCCCAATCACACCTTCCGGATTCGCGCCCTGATCGAAGCCTTTCCCGGCGCCGCCTATGTGTGGGCGGTGCGCGATCCACGGCAAGCGTTCCTCTCCAACTGCAGTTCGGAACCGCTGCCATCGGCGTTGGATGCTGCGGTTGCCCGGTTGCAGCAGGCGCAACGGCGAGCGTTGGCAAGTCACGGAGTCTGATTTCCTGGTTCGCCATACGAGGTTGGATTTCTGACGCATGCCCCGGAACGCGCGGTGCGCTTCAGTGACTGCGGTGAACGGGTTGCGATCCTCGCGGCGGGCGGGTGCTCATCCCTCATCCGAGCGCCCTTCGGCGTAGCCGTACTGGATGAAGTGGATGGTGGCTAGTTCCGTGTTAGTGCCGAAGGCCGCCTGCAGGTCAGGGTAGTTCGCAAGGTATTGCACCGGGTCGAAGTGCTCGGTGCGGCCTTCGTTCCGGCCGAAGCTGATGTAGTGGCTCGCGCCCGCCGCGGCGTTCGCCCCGAACGCATTGATCAAGTCGCCGTAAGAGGCGATGTAGGCGAGCCCATCGAAAGTCGCAGTCCGCCCCTCGAATCTGCCGTAATCCACCAAATGCGCGAACCCCGCGTCGGCATCGGCGCCGAACGCCGCGATCAGATCGACGTAAGAAGCGATGTATTGCAACGAAGAGAAGGCATCGAGCGAACCCAGCGCGGCATGGCTGCCGTCGCCGGCGAAATGGAGCGACTCGGCCTGCTGCAACCGATCGACGCCGTCGCGCCCGGCGACGCGGTCGGCTACGTAGATCGCGCCTAGATGGCCGATGAACGCGTACTGCGCCACCGCGCCCGAGAACGTCGCCATGTCGGCACCCGCACCGCCGTCGAGCGTGTCGTTGCCTGCGCCGCCCGTCATGGTGTCGTTGCCGGCGTAGCCCAGCAGGTACTGGTTGTCGCCGCCTGCCGTAAGGCTGTCCGCGCCCGCGAGCAGGAGGTCATCGGTGGGCAGGTCCGGCAGACCGTTATCGACCGCCACGCTCAAGCCGGCGAATCGCACGAGGAGGGCGTTGCCCGCGATCAGGCTCGCGCGCACCTCGGTCGCGGTGCCGCTGATGTCGTAGGTCGTCGTGTCGATCGTGAAGCTGCCGTAGACGGTTTCGACGACCCCGGCCGCCTCCACCGCGAACGAGCCGACCTGCCCGGCGACGAGATCGCCGTTGACGGTGATGGTGACGTAATTGCCGCCGGCGTCGTACTGGCGCAGGACCGCCGTCGAGGGCGTCGGGGTGCCGACGATTTCCTCGCGAACCGCGACGAATCCCGTCAAGAACGCATCGAACGCCTGCAGGGCCGCGATGCCGTAGGAATCCTCGGTAAGCCGCATGTCCGCGGCCACACTGCCGAACTCGACGAGTGCCATGAATTCGCTCCTGCAGGGCGCCCCGGATCAAATTATCCACATCGCGGGAGACCGGGGGCTTACAGATCGGCTACAGATTTGATCCGGGTCACCCTTCGCGGGTTAACATAGGGCACCGCCGAGGGAGGGTGGCTTGAAGAGCAGTTTCTGGCAGGCGCTACGACCGATGGTGCTCGCGGCGGCGCTGTTCAGCGTCATCGTCAACTTCGTCCTGCTGGTGCCGCCGCTCTACATGCTGCAGGTGTACGACCGCGTGCTGACGACCCGGCACGAGGAGACGCTCTGGGTCCTCACCTTCGGGGCGCTCGCGGCGCTCGCGGTCTCGGCGCTGCTGGACGCTTTCCGCGCGCGCCTGCTGACCGGGGCGGCGATCGTGCTCGACCGCGCCTACGGGCCGGACCTGCTGGCGCGCCTGGTGACCGAGCGCTCCCGCGGCGCGCGCGGCGACTTCGCCGCCGGACTCGGCGATTTCGCGATGGTGAAAACCTTTCTCACCAGCCCGAACGTGTTCCTGCTCTACGACGTGCCGTGGTTTCCCCTGTTCGTCGCGCTGATCTTCCTGTTTCACCCGGTGCTCGGCATCGTTTCCGTGGTGGGGGCACTCGTGCTGGTGCTGCTGGCGGTGGCGAACGAGCGCGTCTCGCGCCGCGCGATCGACGCGGTTCGCGGGCAGGGGCGCGCCGCGGGGCGCTATGCCGAAGCTGCGCTGCGCAACGCCGAGGCCGTTGCGGCCATGGGGATGCAGCACGCGGTGGCGGCGCGCTGGCGCGATCTGAGCGAGAGATCGTTCGGCGCGCTCGCCCTCATCAGCGAGCGCGGCGGCGCGATTGCCAGCGCCTCGCGCTTCTGGCGCCAGGCGCTGCAGGTACTGATGCTCGGGGTAGGCGCGCTTCTCGTGATCGAGCAGCAAGTGACCTCCGGGGCGATGATCGCGGCGACCATCGTGCTTTCGCGCGCGCTCGCGCCCGTGGAAATGATGGTGGGCAATTGGCGGCAGATCGTGGATGCCTGGAGCGCGATGCAGCGGCTCCGCAGAGTCGTCGATCGTGGTGCGGAGCCCGCGGCCAGCTTCGAACTGCCGACGCCTGCCGGGCGTATCGCCGTGGATGGGGTGGGATTGCGGGTGCCAGGGCGTGACGCGCCGCTGGTGCACGGCGTGACCTTTTCGATCGAGCCGGGCGAGCTGCTCGGGGTGGTCGGACCGAGCGCCGCCGGCAAGACCACGCTGGCGCGCCTGATGGTGGGGCTGTGGAAGCCCGGCATCGGCTCGGTGCGGGTCGACGGCGCGGACGTTTCGACCTGGCCAAGGGAACAATTGGGCCGCTTCATCGGCTATGTGCCGCAAGACGTGGAGCTGTTTTCGGGCACCGTGGCGGAAAACATCGCGCGTCTCGAGCCGCCGGACTCCCCGCGGGTGATTGCGGCGGCCCAGCGCGCGCGCTGTCACGACATGATCCTGCAGCTGCCGCAGGGCTACGATGCGGAAGTTGGGCCCGAGGGCGAGCTGCTCACGCCCGGTCAGCGCCAGCGCGTGGCGCTTGCGCGGGCGCTGTACGTCGATCTGCGCTTCGCAGTGCTCGACGAGCCGAACGCCAACCTCGACGCATCGGGCGAGCACGCCCTGATGCAGGCGCTGCGCTGGCTGAAGACGAACGGGATCACCACCGTTCTCATCACACACCACCCGGCGCTGCTTTCGGTGGTGGACCGCCTGCTCGTCATGCGCGACGGCACCATCGCGCGCTTCGGTCCGAGGGATGAAGTGCTGGCGTGGCTTTCTCAGGGTCCGCGGCTGGTGCGCGTCGAGCCCGGCCACACCGGCGGGACGACCTGACGATGCTGAGGATCGACACCCGGTCGGCGACGCCGGTCGCGGGCGTGATTCGCGCCGGCGCGATCGTAAGTGTCCTCGCCCTGGTGGGCGGCGGCGGCTGGATGGCGATTGCCTCGGTGGCAGGCGCGGTGATCGCGCCGGGCTTCGTCAAGGTGGATCTGAATCGAAAGGTGGTGCAGCACCAGGAGGGTGGCCTCGTCAGCAAGATCCTGGTGCGCAACGGCGATCGCGTTGCACAGGGACAGCCGTTGATCCTGCTCGAAGATGTGCGCGTCGACGCGCAGGCGGTGCTGCTGCAGAAGCTCGCCGACTCCGAGATGGCGCGGCGCTCGCGGCTCGATGCGGAGAGCGCCTATCCGGCGGTGCTGCGGTTTCCGGACGAGTTCGTCAGGCGCGGCGGGGAACCGGCGGTGGCCGAAATCATGAAGCGCGAAACCGCGCTGCATGCCACCCGGCGCACGGCGCTGGAGAGCGAGCTGAAGCATCTCGCGAGCCAGATCCTGGAGGTGGAACGCGAGGCCGCGGCGCTCGAGCGGCAGGTCGCCGCCGAGCGGCGCGCGCTGGAGGTGCAAAAGGAAGAGCTCGCCATGAACGCGGAGCTGGCGAAGCAGAATTTCGTGCAGAAGACGCGCGTCATGACCCTCGAGCGCGCGACCTCCGAATACACCTCGAGGATGGAGGAACGGACCGCGGAGCTCGCCAAGACGCGGCAGCGCGGCGTCGAGCTTCGGCTGCGCGCCTCGTCCCTCGGGAACGATTTCCGCAAGCAAGCCGCCGCGGAGTTGCGGGACAGCACGGACAAGCTCGTGGATCTGCTGGAGCGCCTGCGGCCGAGCAAGGACGCGGCGCAGCGGCAGAGGATCGTCGCGCCCGCGGCGGGCGAGGTGGTGAACCTGCAGGTATTCACGCCGGGCGCCGTGATCGGGCCGCGGGAGGTGCTCGCCGAGATCGTGCCGGACGAACGCAAGCTCGTCGTCGAGGCGAACGTGCGGCCCGAGGACATCAATTACCTCAAGGCGGGCGTCGTCGCGAACGTCAGGTTGACCGCGTACAAGCAGCGCACGACGCCGCTGCTCACGGGGGCCGTGACCTACGTCTCAGGCGACCGGCTGACCGAGCAGCGGCAGGGACAGTCGTTCTTCGTCGCGCACGTGGAGATCCCGGAGACCGAACTGGCGAAGGCCCCCGAAATCAAGCTGCAGGCGGGCATGCCGGCAGAGGTATTCTTCATCACCGACGAGAGGACGGTTCTCGATTACCTGCTGGCGCCGGTGACGAATTACCTGAGAAGGGCGGGGCGGGAGCCGTTGTAGGGGTTGGTGCGTGAGGCGAGCGGGGTGGCGCTGCCGACCCCCTACTAAAGTATTACGACCAGAACTGCGACTGGCATCGCGCTCCGCGTCTGCGAGCGTGCTTTCGCCGGTGTCACGTACGCCGGTTGATGGCGAACAAGAGTAGCGCAACCTTCCATGCAACATAGCGCGTAGAGTCCGTGCAAGCTACTTTTGATACTTGGCGGAGGGAAGATGCCACGCGAGATCGCCTTCATCGATACGCACCTTGCCGACTGGGAGCTGCTCGTCGCCGCGCTTGACCCAAGTATCGAGGTCGTCCTGCTAGACCCCGACCAGGACGGCGTGGTGCAGATTGCCGAAGCGCTTGAAGATCGAAGCGACATTGATTCGATTCACATCCTGTCGCATGGCTCGGAGGGCGCACTTTATCTGGGGTCAACTGTCCTTAGCGAAGCTACGCTCCCGCAATACGAGAACCAACTCTCCGGCATCGGCGCCGCGCTCTCCGAGTTTGGGGACATATTGCTTTACGGATGTGATGTCGCGAGCGGGACAACTGGAGAACGTTTCGTGGAGCAGCTTGCGTTAGCCACAGGCGCAGATGTGGCTGCATCCACCGATATTACCGGAGCCACAGCGGTCGGCGGGGATTGGACGTTGGAATCGGCGACAGGATCAATTGAAGCGCTTTCCGCATTCGATCCGGCCCAAGAAGCAAATTACCAGTACACCTTGGCGACCACCTATAGTCTGACGCCCAGTCCGACGACGGTGACCGAGGGCGGCCAGGTCACCTTCACGGTGACGCGCAGCGGCGACAC